>Ga0182024_10001114_pt1 | contig 69691 bp, 62 predicted proteins | sample P32metaG_FD_120480 | JGI IMG/M metagenome (GOLD analysis project Ga0182024, IMG submission 120480) | Permafrost microbial communities from Stordalen Mire, Sweden - P3-2 metaG (Illumina Assembly) | ecosystem: Environmental > Terrestrial > Soil > Wetlands > Permafrost | place: Sweden: Stordalen...
CACAACCGGCGCAGCTTTGCCAGCCCGCAGATCATCGTATGCGTGCCGTCGGGGTCGACCGCGGTCGAGCGGCGCGCCATTCAGGAATCGGCGGAAAGCGCCGGCGCGCGGCGGGTCTTTCTGATCGAGGAGCCGATGGCGGCGGCGATTGGCGCCGGATTGCCGGTGACCGAACCGACGGGATCGATGATCGTCGATGTCGGCGGCGGTACCACCGAGGTGGCGGTCCTCTCATTGGGCGGCATCGTCTATTCCCGCTCGGTGCGGGTCGGCGGTGACAAGATGGACGAGGCGATCATCGCCTATATCCGGCGCAATCATAATCTTCTCGTCGGCGAGAGCAGCGCCGAACGGATCAAGAAGGAGATCGGCTCGGCCTGCATGCCCGAGGATGGCGAGGGTCGGGTGATGGAAATCAAGGGCCGCGATCTGATGAACGGCGTGCCCAAAGAGATCGTGATCAGCGAGCGGCAGATCTCGGAAAGCCTCGCCGAGCCGGTCGGTTCGATCGTCGAGGCGGTCAAGGTCGCGCTCGAGCATACCGCGCCCGAACTCGCCGCCGACATCGTCGACAAGGGGATCGTGTTGACCGGCGGCGGGGCCTTGCTGGGCAATCTTGATTTCGTGCTGAGGCATGCCACCGGATTGCCGGTGTCGATCGCCGACGATCCGTTGAGCTGCGTCGCGCTCGGGACAGGCCGGGCGCTCGAGGAAATGAAGACGCTAAAAAACCTATTGATCAACATGTGGTAAGGGAGTTTATCTCGGGTAAGCTCCGAACTGGGGGGTATCGGGGACCATGAAACATCAGCGCCGCCGCGCCGGCCGAACGGGAGCGTTCGGCAACGGCATAGCCTGAGGGGGAATCGGTGATCCGGCCGTCGGCGCAACTTCGCGCGACGATCCAGCGCACCACGCCGCCGCTGCTCATCCTGCTGTCGGCAGCGATCATCATCCTCGGCAAGGCCGACCAAACGATGTTCGAATCGCTGCGCACAAATCTGACGGATGATGTCGCCCCGGCACTCGATGCGCTGTCGCGCCCACTCGGCGCGGCTGCATCGTTGGTCGAGCGCGTGCGCGGGATCGTCACGATGTACCAGGACAATTTGCGGCTCGCGCACGAGAATGAGCGGCTCCTGCAGTGGCAGCAGATCGCGCTCAAGCTATCCGCCGACAACCGGGACCTGCGCGGGCTGCTCAAATCCGTGCCGGAAGCTGCGGTCTCCTACGTCACCGCCCGCGTGATCGCCAATTCAGGCGGCGGCTATGTGCGCACGGTGATGGTGAACGGTGGAGCCGATCAGGGCCTCGCTCGCGGTCAGGCCGCGGTTACCGGCGAAGGTCTCGTTGGGCGACTGACCGAGGTCGGGAGCCGCGCGGCGCGGGTCCTGTTGATCACCGACCTCAACTCGCGCATCCCGGTTGTCATCGAGAGCTCGCGCGCCAATGCGGTGCTGGCGGGCGATAATTCCGAGCGTCCTCGCCTCTTTTATGTCGGGCAACCGGACGCGATCAAGATCGGCGACCGCATTCTCACGTCGGGCGAAGGCGGGGTGTTTCCGCCGGGTCTGCCGGTCGGCGTGGTCGCCGCGCTCGACCCCGGCGGGGCGCGGGTCGAGCCCTATGTCGAGTTGTCTCAGCTGGAGCATGTCCTGATCGTCGATTACGGCCTCTCTGGAGCCTTGCCCCAACCGGTGCCGGTAGCGACGCACCCCGGCCGGCGCAGCAAGCCGGCAACCGCCGACGAGGCAAGCGTGCGCTGAGCCGATGGTGCTCAAAGTTTCCAGCATCCCCTCGCTGCCACGGGTCAATAGCGGCGTTGCCCGGATGCTTCCGATCGCGACCACACTGCTCGCGGCGACCATCGCGATCCTGCCCGTGCCGGTGCCGGGATATGCGGCGCTGACCCCTGCCTTCACCCTGATGGCGGTCTATCATTGGACGATCTACCGACCCGACCTGTTGCCGCCGATCGGGGTTTTTGCCGTCGGCCTCGCCCAGGATCTGCTCGGCGGCGCTCCAGTGGGCGTCGGCGCGCTGGTATTGCTGCTCGCGCGCGCCGCCGTGCTGCGCGCTCGGCGCTATTTCATCAACCGGACCTTCCCGTTCGTGTGGACCGGCTTCACGCTCCTTGGCGCCGCCGCAATGCTTACGCTGTGGGCGCTGCATTGCCTCCTCCAGCTGAGCTTCTTCGACTTGCGCGGCACCATGTTTCGCACCGTGCTGACGATCGCGATCTTTCCGGTGGCCAGCTTCGCGCTGGGGCGGGCCCAGCGCGCGCTAATCGGCGCCGCCGGATGATGCGCCCGGGCTAGCCTCACACCCGTGCCTCGGGAAACCCAGCGCGAGAAGATCCTCACCCGACGGGCCGCCCTGCTCGCCGGCGGGCAAGCGCTGCTCGGCGCCACGCTCGCCGCCCGCATGTACCAGTTGCAAGTTCTGGAAAAGGACCGTTACACCGTCCTCGCCGACGAGAATCGCATCAATCTGCGGCTTGTTGCGCCGCAGCGCGGGCGGATATTCGACCGCTTTGGCGTGATCCTCGCCGATAACCGGCGCAATTACCGGGTCGTTGTCGTGCCCGAGCAGGCGGGCGACCTCGAGGCGACGCTGACCGCGCTCGGCACTCTGATCGAGGTCGGAGATGCCGAGCGCCGCCGGGTGCTGCGCGACGCGCGGCGCCGGCACAGCTTTGTCCCGCTGGTGGTCCGCGCGAATTTGAGCTGGGACGAGATGGCGCGGATCGAGGTCGCGATCCCCGAGCTTGCCGGAGTTGCCATCGAACAGGGCCTGATCCGCGACTACCCGTATGGGGCCACGCTCGCGCATGTGCTCGGCTATGTCGCGGCGGTATCGGAGAAGGAGCTGACCGGCGATCCGCTGCTCGAACTGCCCGATTTCCGGATCGGCAAGAGCGGCATCGAGAAATCGCGGGACGCCCGGCTGCGCGGGATCGCGGGGACCAGCGAAATCGAGGTCAATGCCTATGGCCGGGTGGTGCGCGAGATCGCCAACCAGCCAGGGCAGCCGGGACAGGATTCGGTGCTCGGGCTCGATATGGCGATGCAGGATTTCGTGATGCGGCGCTGCGCGTCGGAACCCAGCGTCTCCTGCGTGCTGCTCGATGCGGTGAGCGGCGATGTGCTCGCCCTGGTGTCGAGCCCGAGCTTCGACCCGACGCTGTTCTCGACCGGTCTTACCCCGGCGGTCTGGCAGGAGCTGTCGACCGATCCGCGCAACCCGCTCACCGACAAAGTGATCGGCGGCGTCTATCCGCCCGGATCGACCTTCAAGCCGGTGGTCGCGCTCGCTGCGCTCGAAGGGGGTGCCATTACCCCGGACAACGCGATCACCTGCCCCGGCTATCTGGAGCTTGGGGACGACACCTTTCATTGCTGGCAAAAGGCCGGCCACGGCACGCTTCATCTGCGTGACGCGATCAAGCACTCGTGCGACGTGTTCTTTTACGAGACGGCGCGGCGCACCGGCATCGATCGGATCGCCGCGATGGCACGCCGCTTCGGCTTCGGCGCCGCTCTCGGCCTCGACATTCCGGGCGAGCGCAGCGGGCTGATGCCGACGCGCGATTGGAAGCTGGCGACGACCGGGACCCCCTGGCAGCCGGGCGAGACCGTGATCACCGGCATCGGTCAGGGCTCGGTTCTGGCGACGCCGTTGCAGGTGGCGACCATGGCGGCACGCCTCGCCACCGGTCGGGCAATCGTCCCTCACCTGTTGCGCGAGGAGCGGCTGCCGCCGGGTGGCGATCAGCGCCCGCCCAGCTTTCCGACGCTCGGGCTCGACCCGCGCCACCTCGCCCTCGTGCTCGACGGGATGAACGCTGTGGTGAACGAGCAGGGTGGCACCGCCTATGCCGCCCGCATCACCGACCCCGCCCTGGCGATGGGGGGCAAGTCGGGGACCTCGCAGGTGCGGCGCATCAGCCAATACGAGCGCGACCACGGGGTGCGCAAATCGACCGAGATCCCCTGGAAGGAGCGCGACCACGCCCTCTTCACGGCGTTCGCACCGGTCGGTGCGCCGCGCTATGTCTGCGCCGTCGTCATCGAGCATGGTGGGGAGACCGGCGGCGGCGGATCGGCGGCTGCCGCGCCGATCTGCCGCGACGTCTTGGTGGAGGTGCAGCGGCGCGACCCGGCGCGGCGGATACCGCAGCCCGTTTCGGTGTCCGAGGGCCTGCCGCCCGAGACGCCGATTGCGGCACCGGTGCCGGCACTGGCAGCGATCACGCCGCGCCGGTTATAAGAGATGGCGAGCTTTCCCTCCGACATCGCCAGGCCCGAGCTTACCCTGGCGGACAAAATCCGTGCAATCCAGTGGGTTTTGGTGCTGCTGATCGCTGCGATCTCCGGCATTGGCTTCGCCGTGTTGTATTCGGCGGCGAACGGAAATCTGCAGCCGTGGGCGTCGCGCCAGATGGCACGGTTTGCGATCGCCCTGGTGCCGATGATCGCGGCGGGGTTGATCGATGTGCGTTACTGGTTTCGCAGCGCCTACTGGATCTACGGCGGCTCGCTGTTGCTGATCATTGCCGTCGATCTGCTCGGCACCGCGGGCCTCGGCGCGCAGCGCTGGATCGACCTCGGTTTTATTCAGCTGCAACCGTCGGAAATCATGAAAATCGCGCTGGTCCTGGCGCTGGCCCGGTATTTTCACAGCCTGTCGAGCGAGGATGCCGGGCGGCTCTGCCGTCTGATCGTTCCGGCCCTGATGATCGTCGTTCCGGCCGCCCTCGTGTTGAAGCAGCCGGATCTTGGCACCGCGATGATGCTCTTGGCCTCCGGTGCCGTGCTGTTCTATCTCGGCGGCGTTCGGCTGTGGGTATTCGCGGCGGGAACACTTGCCACCGCCGCCGCCGCGCCGCTCGCTTGGTTCTTGCTTCGCGACTATCAGAGAAACCGGCTCTCTACCTTTCTCGACCCCGACCGCGACCCGCTCGGCGCCGGCTATCATATCCTGCAATCGAAGATTGCGCTCGGTTCGGGCGGCGTGTTCGGCAAGGGCTTCCTGCTCGGCACCCAAAGCCACCTCAGCTTCCTGCCGGAGAAGCAAACCGACTTCATCTTCACGATGCTCGCCGAGGAGTTCGGGCTCATTGGCGGGCTGACGCTGCTGGCGCTCTATGTCCTGGTGATCTTTTATGCGTTCGCGATTGCGCTGCGCAGCCGCAGCCAGTTCGGCCGCCTGCTCGGTCTTGGGATTGCCGTCAATTTCTTTCTGTACGCGTTCATCAATATAGCGATGGTCATGGGTGTGATCCCGGTGGTCGGGGTGCCCTTGCCGCTGATTTCCTATGGTGGAAGCGCCATGGTCACGGTGATGTTCGGGTTTGGCCTGGTGATGAATATCGGCATACACCGCGACGTACGGATCAGCCCGCTCGGCGAAAGCCGGCTTGGCTGATCATGCCGGTTGCGGGTAGTGTCTCACTTTGAATGTAACAGCCCCTGACGTGGGTGTCGCGCCGGCCGCTCCGTTGCCATATGCTTACCGGAAAGCAGGAGCGGTGCGATGATAGAGCATATGCGCGAGTCGATGATCAAGATGCGGCGAGAAATTGAAGGGTGGAAGGCGGACCTCGCGAAAGCCGAGGCCGCATCGAATCCTGTTGCGGTGCAAGTCGCTGTGGCATTACGAGCCTGGATCGCCGAAGGTGAGAAAATCATCGCGGACTCGGGTTTCTGACGTGCCCCGAGGTCCCCGAGGCGAGAAACGCCCCGCCGACGTGATCGGCAACGCCGTCAAGGTCATGCGGATCGCGACCGGAGAGGAAGTGGAGGATCTTGAAACTCAGCGCGCCAAGGTCGCCGCTGCAGAACTTGGCAGCCGAGGGGGCAAGGCTCGCGCTCGCAATCTAACCGCCGATCAACGCGCGCAGATTGCGGCGAAAGCTGCGACGGAGCGATGGCAGCGGCGAGGTAAGCGCGATGGAAGATGAGGAAGCCCTTGAATTGGTGCATTCTTATTGCGACGAAATGACACCGATCTTCTGTTGTACTTCGGCGATATTAAACGCCCCGAAGACGAAGAGTTGATAACACGGTGCAGTGAGCGTAAGCGCCGAAAGAACATTGTATTGATGCTTACCACGATGGGGGGCGACCCCCATGCCGCATATCGATTTGCTAGGTGCCTCCAAAGCATATATCTGCCGGCCCCGTCGCGCCCGGGTGCGGCACCCACTGGTGACGGGCAAGGCTTTTCGGTGTTTGTGAACAGCATTTGCAAGAGCGCCGGTACTCTTGTCGCGTTGAGCGCTGGCCGGCTGTATATGACGCCGCACGCGGAGTTGGGCCCCATCGACATTCAGCTGCGTAAGCCGGATGAAGTGGGTGAATGGGCATCGGGACTTACGCCCATTCAGGCTTTGACGTTTCTTGAAGGCCAATCCGTCAGGCTCTTCAAGCGCCATTTTTCGCAGCTTCGCTTTGACTCTGAGTTAGGGTTCTCGACGAAGATGGCAGCGGAGGTCGCGACGACGGCCACGATTGGTTTACTCAGCCCGATCTATAGCCAGTTAGACCCGATGCGCCTTGCGGAAGTGGATCGCTATTTACGCATCGCAGCGGAATACGGTGAGCGTCTTGGTAAATACAACTTGCACCCTCGTGGCCTTGAGCGGCTCCTTTCCGAATATCCGTCTCACGGTTCTGTAATAGACCGGCAGGAGGCACGGGAAATATTCAGGAGAGTTGAGGACCCACCCGAACAACTTTGTGAGATTGGTGAATACTTCAGAGTGATGGCAGACGTAGCACTTGACGATCCTAACCCATTTGTGGTATTCGCTAACGATAGACTACGCGAGGAGACCGACAATGACGCGCAAACCGATGATAGAGAAGGTGTACGACACTCTTCAGAGGAAGAGCCAACGGCTCGCGCGCGTACGGGGCCAGGGAAGCGAAGCACGACGCCCCCAATCTCCATCGTCGAGTAACGAGTGGGTGAGTTGGACTGCTGTTCAGGAGCGCACATCACCGCCAGCGCGGGCGAAGGAAGGGTGAACCTCTCGGCTGCGTTACAATGATAATGAAAATTATAGGTTGTAGCTAAGCATAGGGTCGGTTAGTATGGGGCATGAACAAGCTGCCCCTCGCCAAGCGCGTCCAAATTCTCTCGATGCTGTGCGAAGGCTCGTCAATGCGGTCGATCAGCCGCGTTGCCGATGTCTCGATTAACACCGTCGATAAGCTGCTACAGGACGCCGGGGAGGCCGCGATTGCCTACCACGACAAGGCGGTGCGAGGCGTGAAGGCGACGCGGGTACAATGCGACGAGATTTGGAGTTTCGTCGGCGCGAAGCAAAAGAACGTTGCCGGGAGCAAGCGCGCGGGCGATCCGACCGCAGGCGATTGCTGGACCTGGACAGCGATTGAAGCTGGAACCAAGTTGCTGATTTCCTACACGGTCGGCGGGCGGGATGCCGAATATGCCCTCATGCTCATGGACGATCTTCGCGGCCGGCTGGCGAACCGGGTCCAACTGACGACGGACGGGCACCGGGCGTATCTGCAAGCTGTCGAGGAAGCGTTCGGCGCAGAGATCGATTACGGCATGCTGGTGAAGCTGTACGGCGGCGAGACAGGCGGCCAGGGGCACGAGCGCAAATACAGCCCCTCAGAATGCCTCGGCGCGCGCAAGGACACGATCACCGGCAATCCCGATCCTCGGCATATCTCGACGAGTTACACCGAGCGGGCGAACCTCACGATGCGCATGAGCATGCGGCGGTTCACCCGGCTAACGAACGCTTTCAGCAAGAAGCTGGAAAACCACGGGCACATGGTCGCGCTGTATGCCCTCTGGTACAACTTCGTCCGCATCCACAAGACCCTGCGGACTTCGCCAGCGATGGCGGCGGGCATCGAAAGCCGGCTATGGTCGATGGAGGACGTGGTTGCGCTGATCGATGAACAAGCCAAGCGCACCGCGCCCCGGTTGGCGGATCGGTTAGTCGGCTGATATAGGGTGAGGCGATGCCATACAAGATAAGCGACATTGAGGTATTCGCCGGAGGTCCCGACCTTCGTTACGGCTTTTGGATACAAGATGACAATGGCGTTCGGATCATGGGCCTAGCGTATACGGAATTGCGCGAAGCAGAGAGAGACAACGCACGAACCGAAGACATATTGCGAAGCGCTGTTTTAGTTCTGGACACAACCGGCAACGATTACGCGAAATCGGGTCTAACGGCATGGTCTGCCAAATTTCTCAGCGGGCCAGACGGCGAGGGCAATTCTCTTCCGGGTTTTACAATCAAGGGCGAGGATGGTGCCGTGATCTTAACTCTCGCTTATTGGCCGTGGCGTAACGAGGCGAGAGGGCGCAAAACCCAGGTTGAGCAACTGTTGGAGACGTCCGATTTTGTCATCGATGGTAACGGCAAGAACCACTCGCACACATCTTGCCAGTGGTGTGGTGGGGCCGACGATCCTCGCTCGGGAGACCTGTTACATTCAAAGTGAGACACTACCCGGTTGCGCACCACGTGTCGCTCCTTGTATTCGATTGGCCCGAGGAGAAACGCCAGGAGAAGCGATGGCCGAGAAGGAAGCGCCAGAAGCTGCCCGCCGGCTGCACGTCACGGTGCTCCTCGTCGCCTCGCGCCGGGCGCTCGACAACGCATTGGGCGAACTTGGCTTCGCCGAGGATGACGACCGCGTCATCGAACACGACGGAAGGTTGGCCTTTCTGACCTGCACCCACGAAGAAGATTGCGACGATCTGTTTGCCTTGATCACCGAGTTGTCAGCGCGCGGCGAAAGCTGGGAGCTGCAATCACGCATCGACACCGAGGCGGGCCGCGCGATTTATCAGTCGCTGGCGCGGCACCGACCGGTCGAAGCGGTCGACGCGATCGTCGAAGAGGAAGTCGAGACCGACCCGACCGCGACGCCCGCGCTCGACGTCGAAACCGGCGATGGGCTGCAAGCGCTGAAGCGGCTGTTGCGGCGGGTCGAGCCGGCCGAAGTCTTTGCCACGATCCGGGCCGGCCGCGACGGGCGCGCCACCGCCCGCGTCCTGCGCCGCGGCTCGCGCCGATTGCTTGCCGCGGCGACGGCATCGGATGAGGCGACCTTGCGCGGCGTGCTGCGCGAGATTCTTCCCAACGTCATGCTCGACGTGGCGATGAAGCCGCCGAGTTGAACGACGAACGGCTAAGCCGCGTCGCGCCAGCGGACTTGCCGCGCCGACCGGTTTCGCGCGAAACTTGCGCCTGTTGACCATGCCTTACCGAGCGGGAGATCGAGCCATGCTGTCGCGCCGTGCCGTGATACTTAACCTACCCGCCGCCACGCTGATCGCCAGTTCCGCCTTCCCCGTCCTCGCCGCCGACAAGAGCGTCACGATCGGGATCAACCTGCCGCTGACCGGCGCCGACGCGCATGACGCCGAGCTGATCAAGGATGGCGCCATGCTGGCCCTCGATGAGGCCAACGCCAAAGGCGGGGTGGCGGGCTACAAGATCAACGTGATCGTGCTCGATGACGGCACCGCGACCGCCGGTCAGTACGATCCCGCCCAGGCCGCGACCAACGCGCGCAAGATGGTCGCTGATACGGGCGTCGTCGCCGCGATCGGGCCGGAGATGAGCGGCTCGGGCAAGGCGATGTCGCCGATCCTCTCCCAGGGCAATCTGGCGATCATCACCCCGTCCTCGACCAACCCCGACATCACCGATCCGAAATTCGCCGGCCAATACCGGCCCGCCGGCAAGGCGATCTATTTCCGCACGGTGACGACGGACGCCTTTCAGGGACCCAACCAGGCGAATTATTTTGCTGACACACTCCACGTCAAATCGGTCTACGTGCTCGACGACAGCGGCGCTTATGGGGTCGGCATCGCCGATGCGTTCCAGCACCAGGCCGAGAAGCGGGGTATCAAGATTCTCGGCCGCGACCAGCTCAACCCGAAGGAAGCCGACTACACGACCGTGCTGACCAAGATCAAGTCGCTGAACCCGGATGCGCTCTATTACGGCGGAGTGGCCCAGGCCGGGGTCAAGGTAGTCAAGCAGTCCTATGACATCATGCCAAAGCTGATCAAAAGCGGCGGCGACGGCATGTACAGCGCCGAAGTCCTCAAGGCGGCAGGGTTTCCGGCCGCCGAGGGCTGGTACGCGACGACCGCCTCACCCGATTTGGTTCAAAGCCCGGAAACCAAGCCGTTTGTCGAGCGCTTCGCCAAGAAATACGGGCAGCAGCCGCAAAACTACTCGATCACCGCCTATGATGCCGCCCTCGTCATCCTCGACGCGATCAAGCGGGCCGCCGCCTCCGGCAAGGCGGTCGATCGCAACAATGTGCGCGACGCGATCCAGGATGCCCATCTCAAGACGTTGCAGGGCGATGTCAGCTTCGACGCCAACGGCGACATCACCAACCGGATTGTCAGCGTCTACCAGATCGTCAAAGACGCCAAATACCCGGACGACGACATGATCCATCAGTACAAATACCTGGGCGTCGCGCCGCAAAGCTCGTGAGGGGGGACAGGGCGCAAGTGCCCAAAAAGGCCAGGCGCGATTCCGGCAGATCATCGTCACCCCCGCGAAATCGGGGGTCCAGGGCGAGCGCTCAGGCCGCCGTCCTGGATTCCCGCTTTCGCCGGAATGACGAAGCGTCGCGCTCCGCCGGGGTCGCATGACGATTGATCCGGTTCTCCTGCAGCAGGTGATCAACGGCTTGAGCCTCGGCGCGATGTACTCGCTGCTGGCGCTCGGATTCACGCTGGTCTACGGCATCTTGGAGCTGATCAACTTCGCCCATTTCAACGTGTTCATGGTCAGCTCCTTTATTGGGATGTGGGCGCTCGAATTCCTCGGACTCTCCGGACAGAGCACGGTCCTGACCGGCGTGGCGTTGGTGGGAACCCTCGCCTTCGCCTTCGCCGTGACGATGCTGGCCGCCGGGCTGTTGGGGGTGGCGATCGAGCGTATTGCACTCCGCCCGTTGCGCGGGGTGGGCGGCACCGCGGCGATGATCACGACGATCGGTGTCTCCTACATCCTGTTCAACATCATCCTATTGACCGTCGGCGCCTCATCGATGAACTACCCGAACCCGCTTCCGACGGTCCGCTGGGACATCGCGGGCGCGGTGTTGCAGCTGAAAGAGGTGCTGATCTGGGGGATTACCCTCGCGCTGATGCTGGCGCTCCACCTCTTCGTCAACCAGACGCGGCTCGGCAAGGCGATGCGGGCGACCGCGCAGGATGCCGAGGCGGCGCGCATGATGGGGATCGATGTCGACCGGGTCGTCGTGATCGCGTTTTTTCTCGGCTCGGCGCTAGCCGGGGCAGCGGCCTTGATTTTCGGCCTCTATTACAATTTCACCAGCTTCATCATCGGCTATACTGCGGGCTTGCGCGCGTTCACCGCGGCGGTCTTGGGCGGCATCGGCAGCGTCACCGGCGCCATGGTCGGGGGGGTGCTGATCGGCCTCATCGAGAGCCTGGGCGGCCATTTCTTCGCCACCCGGTGGGCCGACGTCATCATCTTTTCGATCCTCATTCTGGTGCTCGTCTTTGTGCCGAGCGGCCTGTTCGGCCGCGCCGCGGCGACCCGAGCCTGAATTCACCCCGATGGCGGTCGGCGAGACCCTCACCCGGATTGCCCGGGCCGCGCCGCACCTGAGCTCGCGCTCCCTCGCCGCCATCGTTTTTGCGCTGGCAATCCTCTTCCCGATCATCCACCCCAACGATGCCGATATCGATTCGGCGGCCAACGCGCTGACCTACGCCGCACTCGCCCTTGGCCTCAACATCGTGGTCGGTCTCGCCGGCCTCCTGGATCTCGGCTATGCCGCGTTCTTCGCGATCGGCGCCTATGCCTACGGCATCGCCGCTTCGTGGCAGGTGACGCCGGAATGGACGAGCTTCTGGGAAACCTTCCAGTGGCTGGGCCTCGTCGCGCGCTTTCACGAGACGGGCGGCGACGTCGTTCATTTCCAGGTGTCGTTCTGGCTGATGATGCCGATCGCCGCCGCGCTGACCGCGTTTTGCGGGGTGCTGTTCGGCTTTCCGACCCTGCGCCTCAAGGGCGATTATTTGGCGATCGTGACCCTCGGCTTCGGCGAGATCGTGCCGATCGTCGTGCGCAATACCCCGAGCATCACCAACGGCGCCATGGGATTGAACGGGGTGATGGCGCCGCGGCTGTTCGGCTGGAGCTTCGGGGTCGACGCGACGCCCTATTACTACGTCGGCCTGGCGCTCGTCGCCTTCTTGATCCTGACCAGCCAACGGCTCAAATTCTCGCGGATCGGCCGGGCCTGGATGGCGATCCGCGAGGATGAGATCGCCGCCGCCGCGATGGGCGTCAACCGGGTCAAGATGAAGCTCCTCGCCTTCGCCACCGGTGCGGCCTTCGCCGGTGCGACCGGCACCCTCTTCGTCGCGAAATTGCAGACCGCGACCCCCGACATGTTCGGCTTTCCGGTCTCGGTGATGATCCTCGTCATGATCGTGTTCGGCGGGATCGGCAGCGTGTGGGGCGTCGTGCTCGGCGCGCTGATCCTGCAAATGCTGCAGTCGTGGTTTCTCGAAGACCTCTCGGGATGGCTGCATGCGCTGGGCCGGCTCGTCGGCGTCGAATGGCTGCAACGGGTCGAGCTTGCCTCCTCGATCGAGCTGATCTTCGGCCTGATCCTCGTCACGATGATGCTGTACCGCCGCGACGGCCTGATCCCGGCAACGCGGCGGGTCGCGGCGCTCTCCCTCGACGAGCAGAGCGCCGACGTCGCCCGCGGCGGTGTCGACCGGCTGCAGGGACTCGGCGCGCTCGACGAAAGCTTTGACAAGCGCGGGGCCGGGCCGCTGCTCGAGATTGACGGGCTCAGCGTCCGTTTTGGCGGCCTCGTCGCGTTGCGCTCGGTGGCGCTCGCGGTGCCGGCGCATTCGGTGCTCGCCGTCATCGGGCCCAACGGTTCGGGGAAATCGACGCTGTTCAACGCCGTCACCGGGCTGGTGCCGGCCGAAGGGGGCCGCATCCGCTTTGCCGGCACCGACATCATGGGCCGGCCGCCGCATGTCGTCCTCGACCGCGGCATCGCCCGCACCTTTCAGAATACCCGCTTGTTCCCCAACCTGACGGTCCTCGAAAACGTCTTGATTGGCATGCATGCGCGGCTTCATACCGGCGCGGTAGGGGCGTTGCTGCGCCTGCCGAGGACCCGGCGAGAGGAGGAAGCGGCGGGCGCGCGCGCCCTTGAGATCCTCGCGATCTTCGGCAACCGCTTGCTGCCGCGCGCCGATCAAACCGTGTCGAGCCTGTCCTATGCCAATCGCCGGCGGGTGGAGATCGCCCGCGCGCTTGCTGCCGCCCCGAAGCTCCTCTTGCTCGACGAGCCGACCGCCGGCATGAACCCGGCCGAAACCCTCGAACTGGCCGACCAGATCAAGGGCCTCAACCGGCTCGGCCTCACCATCGTCTTGATCGAGCACAAGCTCGATGTCGTGGTCAATCTCGCCGACAAGGTGATCGTCCTCGACCATGGCGAGAAGATCGCCGAAGGCTCGCCCGCCGAGGTCCGGCGCGACGAGGAGGTGATTCGCGCCTATCTCGGCCGGAGCGCCGCGCTTGCCGCAGATGGCTGAAGCGCTGCTCGAATTTCGCGGCGTCGATACGCATTACGGCGATCTGCACGTACTGAAATCGGTCGATTACCGCATCGACGCGGGCGAGATCGTGTGCCTCCTGGGCGGCAACGCCTCGGGCAAGTCGACAACGATGAAGACGATCATGGGGGTCGTCGTGCCGACATCGGGCGACATTCGCTTCGATGGGAAATCACTCGCCGGGGTCAGCGTCGCCGAGCGGGTACGCCGCGGCATCGCGCCGGTCTTGGAGGCGCGACGGCTTTTCCCGCGCATGACGGTTTACGAGAACCTCGAGATGGGCGCCTATACGCGTCCGCGCGGCTCGGAATTCGCCGACGATCTGGAGCGCGTCTTCACGCTGTTTCCGCGGGTCAGGGAGCGCTTGAAGCAGCTTGCCGGGACCCTCTCGGGCGGCGAACAGCAGATGGTCGCGATCGCGCGGGCATTGATGGCCCACCCCAGGCTGTTGTGCATGGACGAGCCCTCGATGGGCCTCGCGCCGGTCTTTGTCGAGCAGGTCTTCGACATCATCCAGACGATCAACCGCCAGGGCACCACGATCTTCATGGTCGAGCAGAACGCCAATATGGCGCTCCAGATCGCGCATCGCGCCTATGTGCTGCAAACCGGGCAAGTGGTGCTGAGCGGCGCCGCGGCCGAGCTGCGCCAGAACCCGATGATCCGCGAAGCCTATCTCGGCGAGATGAAGGTGGAGTAGCGGGCCGCTGACCCCGGCACTCACAGCGCCGCGCGGCGCAGCCGCAGCGCATTCGTAACGACCGTGACCGAGCTCAAACTCATCGCCGCGCTGGCGATCATCGGGTTGAGCAGGAGGCCGAAGGCAGGATAGAGCACGCCGGCCGCGATCGGCACCGCGAGGGCATTGAAGACGAAGGCGAAGAACAGGTTCTGCCTGATGTTGCGCATGGTCGCGCGGCTGAGATGGCGGGCGCGGACGATCCCTTCTAAATCGCCCTTCACCAGGGTCACGCCGGCGCTCTCCATCGCGACGTCGGCGCCGGTCCCCATCGCGATGCCGATCTGCGCCTGGGCCAGCGCCGGGGCGTCGTTGATGCCGTCGCCGGCCATGCCGACAAAGCGGCCCTCATCCTGAAATTTCTTGACCACCGAGGCTTTCTGGTCCGGCAGCACCTCGGCGATCACCTCGTCGATGCCGAGCTTGGCCGCGACCGCGTCGGCCGTCACACGGCTGTCGCCGGTCAGCATCACCACGCGAATCCCCTCCTCGCGCAGCGCCCGCAATGCGCCGATTGCGCTCTCCTTGATCGGATCGGCGACGGCAACCAACCCGGCGGCGCGGCCGTCGACCGCGATCAGCATCACGCCTTGACCCTCCTTGCGGAGCGCATCGGCTTTTTCGGGCAGGCCGTCCGCCTCGATTCCGAGCGATGCGAAGAGAGCGGTATTGCCGACGGCGACGGGTTTGCCGTCAACCGTCCCGATGACGCCCTTGCCGGTTTCGGCGTTGAACGCCGACGCTTCGCCGAGCTTGAGGCCGCGATCCTCGGCCCCCGTCACGATCGCCGCCGCCAACGGATGCTCGCTGGCGCGTTCGAGGCTGGCGACCAGACGCAGCAATTCGTTCTCGTCGAAGCCGCCGATCGGCGTGACGCCGACGAGACGCGGCTTCCCCTCGGTCAGGGTACCGGTCTTATCCACGACCAGGGTGTCCATCTTCTCCAGTAATTCGAGAGCCTCGGCGTTGCGGACCAAGACACCGAGCCGCGCGCCGCGCCCGGTGCCGACCATGATCGACATCGGGGTCGCGAGGCCAAGGGCGCACGGGCAGGCGATAATCAGTACCGCGACGGCGTTGAGCAGCGCAAAACCCATCGCCGGCGGCGGGCCGAACAGCGACCAGGCGATAAACGCCAGGATCGCGATGATGATGACCACCGGCACGAACCAGCCGGCGACCGTATCGGCGAGCTCTTGAATGGGCGCGCGCGAGCGTTGTGCTTCGGCGACCAGATGGACGATCTGAGCCAGAAGGGTGTCGCTGCCGACCCGCTCGGCGCGCATGACAAAACTGCCGGTCCCGTTGACCGTGGCGCCGGTGAGGTTGTCGCCAGGCGATTTTTCGACCGGCAGCGGCTCGCCGGTGATCATCGATTCATCGACCGCGCTGTGGCCTTCGATCAGGATGCCGTCGACCGGCACCTTCTCGCCCGGGCGCACCCGAAGACGCTGGCCAGGAACAACCGATTCGAGCGCGATGTCCTCTTCGGTGCCGTCGTCCCGCACCAGCCGCGCGTCTTTCGGCGCGAGGTCCAGGAGCGCACGGATCGCGCTGTTGGTCTGCGAGCGCGCGCGCAATTCGAGCACCTGGCCGAGCAGAACCAGGGTCGTAATGACCGCGGCCGCCTCGAAATAGAGTGGGACACCGCCCGCCGGGTCACGGAAGGATAAGGGAAAGATGCCGGGAACGAGCGCCGCGACAAGGCTGTAGAGGTAGGCGATCCCGGTCCCCAGCGCGATCAGGGTGAACATGTTGAGCCGGCGGTTCTTGACCGATTCCCAGCCCCGCCGGAAAAACGGCGCGCCGGCCCACACCACAGCCGGAGTCCCAAGGATCAACTGGATCCAAACCGCCAGCTGAGGCGCGAGGATGGCGTCGAGCATCGGCTTGTCGACATCCTCGGCCATGGCAATCGCCAGCAATGGAGCCGACAGCGCCGCCCCGACCCAGAAGCGCAGCGTCATATCGCGCAGCTCGGGATTTTCGCCATCCTCTCCGGTCGGCATCATGGGTTCGAGCGCCATGCCGCAGATCGGGCACGAGCCGGGTTCGTCCCGGACGATCTGCGGGTGCATCGGGCAGGTCCACTCGGTCTTTCCCGGCCCGACCGGGGCTGCCGGCGTGCCGACGCCGAGAAACCGTCCGGGCTCGGCGGTAAACCGCTCGAGACAGCGCGGCCCGCAGAAGAAATATTGCCTGCCGGCGTGCTCGGTGCGGTGACGCGCCGCCGCCGGATCGACGCTCATGCCGCACACCGGATCGCTCGCCATGCGCGGCGCGGCGGCATCGTGGTCGTGCGGGCCGGAACGGTCAGCGGCTGGCTCGGTAGCGGGCATTCAGTGCTCCCCACCGTCGCTTGCCACGGTGATTGGCGTTCGTCGCGCCGGCCTATAGCATGACGGGAGCGCAGGCAACCGCGCTCGTTCGGCGTGATCGACGAGGCACCGAGGGGGGAGAGAACGCCGATGACCGGCCGGGTCGAGCCGCGGAGCGCTCAATTGCTCGCCTTAACGCGATGACCCGACAGCGGCCCGCCGCGCTCAGCAACCCGGCGGCGGTCTATGCCACCGGCCTCCTGGGCATGGGATACACCGATCTCTACATCTTCCTGATCCCGCTCTACGCCCTCTCGCTCGGCATGAGCGCCAGCGAGGTCGGGGCGCTGGCGGGGGGGCGCCATCTGCTCGCCCTCTTCCTGTCGATCCATGTCGGCGTCTTGATGGATCGGTTCGGGACGCGGCGGGTCACGCTGTTTTTCGTGTGGACCGCGATCGCGCTCTCCCCGTTGTTTCCGTTGGTGCCGTCGTTCTGGCCCTTGATGCTCTTGCAGATCGTCAATGGCGGCGCGCTCTCGTTCGGCTGGTCGGGATCGCAGACCCTGATCGCGCAGCTGACCGACGGCGATGCCGAGCATATTGGACGCTTCAATTTCTTCGCACGGCTCGGCACGACGATCGCACCGATCATCATCGGCGCGGCGTGGGATATCGGCGGCGCTTGGCCGGCTTATCTGATCGGCGTTGCCTGGGGGATGCTGCTGACCATTGCCCTATTGCGTGCCCCCGAAGCGGAGATCGCCCCCGGCGATCGAGATGGCGCAGCCAGCGGCGCGCGCGCCGTGCGGTTCCGGCTGCGTGACACGGTTCCACGCCTGTCGGATTACATCGCCTGCTTTTCGTTGATGGCGATCCCGGCGGTAGCGATGACGATGGCCATCTTTTTCCTGCGCAATGCGACCAATGGCGTGCAGTTCTCGCTCTATGTGGTCTACCTCCATGGGCTCGGACTCACCGGCACGACGATCGGCATCCTGTTCGCGGCGATCGAGATCATGAGTGCCCTGGGGTCCTTGTTCGCCGGGCGGGCGATGCGCCTCGGCGACCCGCAACGGACGATGCTGAGCGGCACGGTCGTGTCGATCCTCTTGGTCTGCTGCACTCCGTTTCTCGGTGGCATCTTCGTGCTGCTGCTGATCGCCCAGATCGCGCGCGGCTGGCTCCAGGGCGTAGTGCAGCCGATGATGTTTTCGGTGCAGGCCAAGGCGGTCGGCCGATACCGGCAAGGCGCGGTCGTCGGGCTGCGCCAGACGATGAACCGGCTCTCCTCGATCGTGATCCCTCCGGTCATGGGCGTGATCGCCGATTGGTGGAGTCCCAGCGCCAGCTTTGTCACGCTCGGTGCCTTCCTCCTCCTGCTGTGCGTGCCGATCGTCCGGCTCACCCGGCGCGCGGCCCAGACCGCGATCGTCGAAGGAGCGCCCGAGCCGACCTAAATCTGGCGTAGAATGACAAGCGCTTTCGAGGATCTGACGACCATGCCCGATGGACCGCGCCCCAACGGCCCCCGATACGACGACGATTTCTATGCCTGGACGCAGTACCAGGCCGAGGTGTTGCGCTCGATGAGGACCCGCGACAACAGGTTCGATCGCGAGAATGTTGCCGAGGAGATCGAGACGGTGGGCAGAAACGAGTGCGATGCGGTCCGTAGCGAGGTCAGGCGGATCCTCGAGCATTTCTTGAAACTGGAACATTCACCGGCGAGCGAGCCTCGATCCGATTGGATGGTGTCAATCGCTAACGCACGTGCGGAGTTGGAGGAAAAATTGTCGGCGACGCTCCGGCGGGACGCAGAAGCAGAGCTGCCGCGCCTATACGTGCGCGCCAGATCGATCGCCAGAGCCGGTTTGGTAAAATATGGCGAAGGCAGCGCCATCACGAGATTTCCTGCGGTCTGTCCATACACCTTCGACCAAATTCTCGCTGACGAGTGGTATCCCGACCCGCCCGGAGAAGCGAAATGACCCGTGATTTCGTCGGCTACGGCAGGACGCCGCCACATCCGCACTGGCCCGGGGCGGCGCGCATCGCGGTCAACTTCGTGATCAATTTCGAGGAGGGTTCGGAGCTCTCCCATCCGGCAGGCGACGGCGTCTCGGAAACCGGCCTCATCGAGAGCGCCAGCACCGACGCCGGCAATCGCCGCGACCTCGCCGCCGAGAGCATGTTCGAATACGGCGCGCGGGTCGGCTGGTGGCGTCTCCATCGGATCTTCACCCGCTTCAAGCTGCCGGTGACGCTGTTCGCCTGTGCCCGCGCGCTGGCGGCGAACCCGCCCGCCGCGGCGGCGATCGCCGCGACCGACTGGGACATCTGCGGCCATGGCTATCGCTGGATCAAGCATTACGAACTCGCGGAGGGCGAGGAACGCGACCAGATTGCCCGCGCCGTCGCGCTGATCCGCGAGACTACGGGTAAGCCCACCCATGGCTGGTATTGCCGCTATGCGCCGTCCGAAAACACCCGGCGGCTGATCGTCGAAAATGGCGGTTTCCTCTACGACAGCGACGCCTACAACGACGAGCTGCCCTATTGGGTAGGGGTGCCCGAATCAGGCGAGAGAACCGCCAAGCCGCACCTCGTCATCCCCTATTCCTTGACGACGAACGACGTGAAATTCGGCCGCGGGGTGTTCGGGCCGGGCGAGGATTTCTTCGCCTATCTGCGCGACAGCTTTGACCTCCTATACGAGGAGGGGGCGGAGCAGCCGCGCATGATGTCGATCGGGTTGCACATGCGGATTTCGGGCCATCCCGGCCGCGCCAGCGCGCTCATTCGCTTCATCGAGCATGTCCTCAGCCGCAGCCACGTCTGGGTCTGCCGCCGCGAAGACATCGCCCGGCATTGGATGGCGCAGTTCCCGCCCGGCTAGTCTACGCGGCGGCGGCCGGGTGCCGGCGCACGACAAACTCCGCGAAATCGAGGCCGCGCTCGCGCATCAGCCCGGCGAGGCTCTCGTGGCGCACCATCATGCTGGCGCCGTCGGCGTGGATGACCGCGCCGTCGCCGGCGTAGATCAGCACATGCCCCGGCAGGTACAGCAAATCGCCGCGGCGTAGATCGGCGTCGCCGCCGACCGGCGCCCTATCGCCGATCGTGCCCTCTTGCATGTCGGTGTCGCGCAGCACCGTGACGGCGATGTCGCGGAAGGCGCTCTGGACGAGGCCGGAGCAATCGATGCCGAGCCAGCTGCGGCCGCCCCACAGATAGGGGCACCCGAGGTAAAGCATCGCGGCGGCGACGATGTCAGGCGAGCGCGCCGTCTGCGGCGACAGGCAGGCGAGCGGAAGATAGAAGCCGGAGTCGAGCCGCACATATTCGGTGCCGCGGGTCGAGATGCCGGTCTCGGCGACGACGACCGCGCTGTGACGCGGCAGGAAATCGGGCGCGGCCGATCGCAAATCGGGCGCCACATAGGCATAGGAGCCCGAGGTCGCGACGAAATGGGTCGCGGCCGGCGCCGCGCCGATCGCGACATGGCGCGCCTCGACATATCCGACATAGAAGTCGAACACCGATTGGCACCACGCATGTCCACCGGATTCGTCGAACACCAGCACCGCTTCGCCATAGTGATAGAAGCTGGCGATTTCGGCTTGCGGCGCCGGCTCGCGCCGCACCGGCGCGCGGCCGACCACGACCCGCGCCGCGCGTCCCGCGACGTAACGCGGCGCCGCGACGGCCTCGCGCAGCCGCACATCGGCCAGATCGTCGCGATAGGCGTTGAGCCGCGGGTCGAGCGTCATCGCCGCGCCCTCTACTCGGGCGCGTTTGCACGTATCTTCGGCAACACCAACTGGGTCTGGGTCACGATCGCCGCCCGCTTGCCGTCGGGGCCGTATATCGAGGTCTGCACCACGATCATGCGGCGCCCGACATGCAATGGCACCGCCTCGGCGACCAGACGGCCGGCCCGGCAGGCGCGGAAAAAATTAGTCTTCGATTCGATCGTCGTCGTGCGCGTTCCCGGCGATAGGTGCAGCCCGGCGGCATGGCCGCCAAGCTCGTCGGCAAAGGCCATGTACGCGCCGCCATGCACGATGCCGCCCGCATTCACGTGTCGCTCGTCGGCGTCGATCTCGCCGACTACCTTGTCCTTGCTCTCGGCGGTGATGCGGATGCCGAAGTGGCGCGCCATGCCGACCGGCGGTGAGGGTGGTGCCATCTCACCGAGCATTCGAGGCGGCGGCCGAGAACAGGCCGACGATCTTTTCCGCGATCAACTCATAGCCGGCCGCGGTGAAGTGGATGCCATCATCGGCGCGCAACCGCTGCGTCGTGCCGTCGCGGTCCTTGCCATAGGCCGCGAAGCCGCCCTGCGGATCGGCGATGATGGTCCATAACGGCACGAATTGCGCGCCAAAGCGGACCGTTTCTTCGGCATCGATGTCGTTGATGTAGCTCATATCGGCGGAATAGGTGGTGCTCCGCGCGATCGGGTTGCCGCACCAGAGCACCCTGAGCCCGGCATTGGCGAGGAGCGAGAGGATTTTGTCCGCCCGCGCGGCATAGGCCTCGCGCCAGTCATCGGTACGGAAATGCAGATAGGCGCCGTGCTCGTCATGCATGTCGAGACGGTCATTGGCCCCGAACATGACCACCGCGATGTCGGCCTTTTCGTGGGACGCAAAGTGCTCGGCCGGCGCGAGCCACTCGCTCCCGCCATGCACCAGCGCGGCGCCGGGATGGGTACGGTTGAGGACGCGGTAGCGCGGGTCTTCGATCAAGACGCGCTGCAGCCCGCCGGCGAGACCCTGCGCCTGGCTGTCGCCGAAGACCGCGATCGTCGTCGGGCGGACCAGTTCGTCGCCGCGAGCCGGGACACCGAAAAGGCCAAGAAAAAGAATCACGACGACCGACCGCACGATCTTACACCCGGAACCGCGAAGCCGACCGTATCCGCACACGGCGCCCTACCCCCCGCGACCAGCACCCCAACCCGAAGTCGAATACTGATCGGTCGGCGCGGGCGATGCAAACCGAATTGCCTAAATTGCGTGGCTCTGGTGCCGGGATTGGCTGTCGGGGCATGACGGCCGGTGGTAACTTGCCGATAATCCGGCCGATACAACCGATTCGCGCTGCATCGCGCGTGAGAGACAAAGTGACCGTGCCCAGCTCAGAGCCATCCCGGCGGAAGCCGGGATCCACCCTTGCCGTGGATACCGGCTTTCGCCGGTATGACGAGCATTGGCAGGGTCGGCGGATCAGGCCCGCCAGCGTCGGACTCCAGGGTCCGCCGCCCCGGTTCGGCTGAGCCTTATGCTGTTCCCGACATCGGGCTTTCTCTTGTTCTTTCTCGTCGTCGCCGCGGCAATGATGCTGCTGGAAACCCGCTTCGAGGCGAAGAAGGCGGTGCTCGTCCTCGCCAGTTATTACTTTTATGCACAATGGGATTGGCGTTTCTGTTTTCTGCTCGCCTTCAGCTCGGCGCTCAGCTACGGGGCCGGCCGGCTGATCGGCGCGACCGCTGATCAGGGTCGCCGGCGTCTCGTCCTCGGCATCGCGATCACGCTCCATCTCGGACTGCTCGGGGTCTTCAAATATCTCGACTTTTTCGTGCTCAGCGCGAATCGGCTCGCCGCTCTCCTCGGGCTCTCACACGAACTGCCGTTTTTCGAGGTGCTGCTGCCGGTCGGGATCTCGTTTTTTACCTTCCACGGGATCTCCTATATCACCGATGTCTATCGCGGCGATGTCGCGGTCTGCCGAAACCCGCTCGACATGGCGCTCTACATGTCGTTCTTCCCGCAGCTCGTCGCCGGCCCCATTGTGCGCGCCGCCTATTTCCTGCCGCAGCTTGCCCGCCCATCGAAAGAGCCGATCCCGATCGCCCCGGCGCTAATCTTGATCCTCGGCGGCCTCTTCAAGAAGGTGGTGATCGCGAACTATCTCGCGACCGGCCTCGTCGACCCGGTGTTCGCCGCGCCGACCAGCTATGGCGCCCCCGATCTGCTGCTTGCGGTCTATGGCTATGCGGTGCAGATCTATTGCGATTTCAGCGCCTACAGCGACATGGCGATCGCGCTGGCGGCGCTCCTCGGCTTCCGCTTTCCGGCCAATTTCAACCAGCCCTACCGGGCCGAGCGGCTGCGCGAGTTCTGGCAGCGCTGGCATATCTCGCTGTCGACCTGGCTGCGCGACTATCTCTATAAGCCGCTCGGCGGCAACCGGCACGGGCGCCTCAAGACCTATCGCAACCTGATGCTGACGATGCTGCTCGGCGGGATCTGGCACGGGGCGGGGTGGAAATTCGTCGCCTGGGGCGCGCTGCACGGCGGCGGGCTGGCGCTCGAGCGCCTCGTCGAACCCTGGCTCGGCCGGCACTCGCAAACGAAGGCCGCACGGGTGATCGCGACATTCATCCTGTTTCATTTTGTCTGCCTCGCCTGGATCTTCTTTCGGGCCGAGGATTTCGCGGTGGCGCGGCTCTATATCGCCGGCTTCGGCTCCGGTTGGACGGACGGGCTGCAGCAGGCCGGGCCCTTCATGGTGGCGCTGATCCTTATCGGCATGGTCGGCCAGTTCACCCCACCTGCGCTGTTCGAGCGCGCCGCTGCAGCGCTCGGACGGATGCCGAGTTGGGGGCTCGGCGCGACCGCCGGCATCGTCGTCGCAGCGATCAACGCCCTCGGCCCCGAGGGGGTCGCTCCGTTCATTTATTTCCGGTTCTGAGCGGTGGTTGCAATCGAGCGCGAGCACGCTCCCGCCACCACCGCCGCGAGCGCTGATGCGATCCCGCTGCGCCTGCGGCGCGGCAGCGGCTCGCCGCGCCAGGTCTTCGCGCTCACGTTGATCGGAGCCATCGTGCTGGCGCTCTTTGCCTCGCGCGATCTGACGTCGTGGCTGAACCGGTTTGACGACGGCCCGATCATCGCGCCCTTGCAACACGTCGCCACCGAATGGGACGATGCGATGGCCACGCTCGGGCTGGTGGCGCCGCACGAGGGGCTACGCCTTGCCATCCACCGCCTCCTCGACTGGCAGTGGTCCGACCGCCGGTGAATGCTCAGTCCTTGATTTCTCCCGGCTGGCGCGCCGTCAGCGCCGCCACGACGCTGAGCCCCGCCAGCACGGCGAAAAATTCGAGGGCCAGTTGGTAATCGCCTGTCAGGTCGCGCAGCGCGCCCGATAGGAGGGGCCCGGCCGCCTGGGCCAGCACCTGCGCCGAGAGCGCGATGCCGCGGATCGCCCCGAAATTGGCGCGGCCGAAATAATCGGCCCAGGCAACCGGCATCAAAGTCAGGAGGGCGCCGAGACCGAAGCCGAAAACGCTCGCCGAGAGGTATCCCTGTCCGGCTGTCTGGATGTCGAGCATCAGGACGACGCCAAGCGCGAGGATCGCGCCGGTGGCGGCGAGCGGATAGCGGATCGGCACGGTCCGCGGCAGCAGGCCGCAAGCCACGGTGGCGACCGCCGAGATCAAGGAGAACGTGCTGACGATCGTGGCGGCGATCGTCGGGTCGATGCCGCGCTCGATCAGATAGGGCGCCTGATGCAGGCTGACCCCGGCCTGCACCGGAAAAATCAGCGTGGTGTAGAGCAGCAGCAGCCAGAACGAGGCGGTGCCGAGCGCCCGTCGTCGCGAGAAGGCGGGTTCTGGCGCGGTGGGGCGGGCGCCGGCGAGCGCGCCGGCCCCGCCCTCTACCGGCCTAACCATACCGTCGGGCAAGAGCCCTAGATCCTCCGGCCGGCGCACCAATAACAGCCAGGTCGGGACAAAGCCGACCAAGAGGGTTGTCGCGCCGATCGCCAGCCAGCCGGCGCGCCAGCCCTCCTGCAGCCCATAGTGCAGCATCGCCAACTGTGCGATCAGCGGCATTGCGACGAGCCCGAGCTGTTGGGCCAGCGTCGCCATGGAGCTGGCAAAGGCGCGGCGCCGGACAAACCAGTTGTTGAGCGCGCCGTAGAGGCCGAGATCGAAGGGCGCCGCCCAGTTCATCCGCGCCACGCAAAACAAGAGATAAAATACAAGGAGCGATCCGGTCAGCGACAATAGCATCAGGAGGATGCCGTTGATCAGCACGGCGGCGCACAACACCAGGCGCGAGCCCTGGCGGTCGAGCACCGGCCCGATCAACGGCGCAACCAGCGCGGCAAGGACGCCGCCGAACGACACCGCGCCCGAGAGTGCGGTGCGCGACCAGCCGAATTCGCGGGTTAACGGCTCGACGAAAATCGACAGCGTGGCGACCGCCGGGCCCTGGCGCGCAAAGCCGGCGCAGCACAGGCAGGCCAAGACGATCCAGCCGTAGAACACCGGGAGCCGCCGGCTCAGCAGCGGCGGGAGGAAGCGCCCGTTCATTGCCAGGCCAGGATAGCCGATGACAGAGCGGAGCGATTTGGTCTTTGAGGATCCTTGACAGCGTAGCTTAACACAACCAGATTGAAACTGTGAAAAATATCACAGTATCACTTGATGACGAGACATACCGCCGGGCTCGCGTGATTGCCGCCCAGCGCGACACGTCGGTCTCGGCACTGGTGAAGCGCTTTCTGACCGACCTGGCCTCCGGCGAGACCGAGTTCGAACGGCTGAAGCGCTTGGAACGCGAAATACGCGAGCGGATTACGGACTTCAGCGCCTCGGAAAATCTGCCGCGCGATGAACTCTACGATCGGCGGTTATAAACGTGTCGGTCTTTTTCGATACGAATGTCCTAATCTATTCAATCAGTCGCGATCCTGCCGAAGCAACAAAGCGTGAGCGCGCTACCGCTTTGTTGGAGCGCGACGACGGTGCCGTGTCGATCCAGGTGCTCCAGGAGTTTTACACTCAGGCAACGCGCCAAACCCGCCCGCACCGGCTGCCGCATGAGATGGCCGTTGGCCTGATCAGGGCATGGACCCGTTTTCGAGTTCAGGACATGACCTTGGGGCTGCTTGACGCAGCCCTGGAGATCCGGGTCGCCCACCGCTTTTCCTACTGGGATTGTGCGATTATTGCCGCGGCGAGAGCACTCGGCTGTCGGGAGCTTTACACTGAGGACATGAGCCATGGCCGAGAGATTGACGGCGTGCTCATAATCAACCCGTTCCGCTGATGCGGCGTGCCGCCTAATTCCGGAGAGAAACATGGGCGAATTTGCGGTGGGTCAGCCGGTTCCGCGTTTCGAGGATCCGCGGCTCTTGCGCGGCGGCGGCCGCTATGTCGATGACATGGTGCTGCCGCGCATGGCGTTCGGCCATGTGCTGCGCTCGCCCCACGCCCATGCGCGGATCCGCGGGGTCGATATCGCCCGGGCGAACGCCGCGCCGGGGGTGCTGGCGGTGCTGACCGGCGCCGACTGGCAGGAAGCGGGCTGGGGCGATCTGCCGGTGCCGGACGGCATGCGGCGGCGCGGCGGCGGGCCGATGTATCGGCCACGCTTTCCGGCGCTGGCAAGCGACCGGGTGCGCTGGGTCGGCGACTATGTCGCGTTTGTCGTCGCCGAGACAAAGCACCAGGCGGCCGACGCCGCCGAGTTGATCGAGGTCGCCTACGAGCCGCTGCCGGCGATCGTCTCGACAGCCGGCGCGACCCGGCCGGGAGCGCCGCTGGTCTGGGAGGATTGCTCCGACAACATCTGCTTTGTCCATGAGGTCGGCGACAAGGCGGCGGTCGAGGCCGGCTTTGCCCGCGCCGACCATGTCACGAAGCGCCGCATGGTGATCAACCGGGTGACGGCGGCGGCGATGGAGCCGCGCGGCTCGATCGGCGACTACAACCCGTCGGACGGCCGCTACACGATCTATACGACGCTGCAGCGCACTCATTCCTACCGCGCGGAATTGGCCCAGATCATCAACGTGCCGGAGAGCCGGGTGCGCGTCGTCGCCGGCGATATCGGCGGCAGCTTCGGCATGAAATCGGCGATCTACAACGAGGTGGCGCTGGTCCTCCTGGCATCGAGGCTCGTTGGCCGCCCGGTCAAATGGACGAGCACGCGCTCGGAAGCCTTCCTCTCGGACGCCCAGGCGCGCGACCACGTCACCGAGGCCGAGCTGGCGCTCGACAAGGAAGGACATTTCCTCGCCTTTCGCGTCAAAGTCACCGCCGCCGTCGGCGCCTATGCGCAGGCCGGTTCGAACGCGTTCGTGATGAACCTGGGGACCCTCGCCGGGGTCTACCGCACCCCGGCCATCCATGCCGACGTCACCGCCGTCTTCACCAACACCAACCCGATGCGGCCCTATCGCGGCAACGGCCGGCCGGAATTCGGCTATGTCATCGAGCGGATGGTCGACGAGGCCGCCGCCGAACTCGGCATCGACCGGATCGAGCTGCGCCGCCGCAACATGATCCCGCCCGAGGCGATGCCGTTCAAGACCGGCCTCATTTTCACCTATGATTGCGGCGAGTTCGCCAAGAACCTCGATCTCGCGCTCGCCCGCGCCGATGTCGCCGGGTTCGAGGAGCGCCGCGCCGAATCCCGCCGCCGCGGCAAGCTGCGCGGCATCGGCCTCTCCAATACGATCGAGCGCGCCGCCGCAGGCGGCTTCGAGGCGGCCGAGATCCGCTTCGACCGCGGCGGCACCGTGACCCTACTCAGCGGCTCTATCACCCAGGGGATGGGGCACGAGACGATCTACAAACAGCTCTTGTGCGACCGCCTCGGCATCCATCCCGACCGGGTGCAGTACATCCAAGGCGATACCGACAAGGTGGCGATCGGCGAGGGCAGCGGCGGCTCGCGCTCGGCGACCTTGGGCGGCTCGGCGGTCTACCTCGCCACCGAGAAGATCGTCGCCAAGGCGACGGCAATCGCCGCCCACATGCTGGAGGCGGCGGAAGCCGACATTGAATTTGCCGACGGCGTCTTTGCGATCACCGGCACCGACCGCACGGTGTCGCTCTCCGATATCGCCGGCGAGGCCTGGGACCCGCCGAGCCTCCCTGACGGCATGGAGCCCGGCCTCGTCGCCAGCGCCGCCTATGCCGCCAAGCAGCAGAATTTCCCGAACGGCGTCCATATTTGCGAGTTGGAAATCGACCCCGAGACCGGGACGGTCGAACTCCTCCGCTACAGCGTCGTCGACGATGTCGGCACGGTGTTGAACCCGCTCCTGCTCGAGGGTCAGATCTGCGGCGGCATCGTCCAGGGTATCGGGCAGTTGCTGATGGAGGACATCCATTTCGATGGCCAGTCGGGCCAGCTCGTCACCGGCTCCTTCACGGATTACGCGATGCCGCGGGCCGACGATCTGTCGGCAATCCATTGCGAATCGAACCCGGTGCCGACCAAGACGAACCCGCTCGGGGTCAAGGGGGCGGGCGAAGCCGGCGCGGTCGGCGCGATGCCGGCGGTCGGCAACGCCCTCATCGATGCATTGAAGCCGCTCGGCATCCGCGAGGTTCCGATGCCGGCAACCCCGGAGCGCCTGTGGCGCGCGATAAGGGAGGCCGGAAGTTAGGCGCTACACCTGATAGCGCTCGACGAAAGCCCAATCGGGGTCGAGGCCGAAGCCGGGCTGGTCACCGATATGGATATACCCGTCGCGCAATTCGGGATGCTGGCGGAAGAGGCCATAGGCGAGCGGGTCGGTCTCGCGACCGCCATGCGATTCGACGCCGAAGGCGCAGCGCGGCAGGGCAAGAACGAGATGGCCGTGGATCTCCGGCGCGGTATGCGGCGCGACCATGACGCCATGCTGCTCGGCGAGCGCGGCGACGCGCAAGGCTTCGGTAAAGCCGGCGGCGCGGGTCGCGTCGAACTGCACATAGCGGATGGCGCCCAGGGTGATGAAATCGCGCACCGTGAAGCGGGTCAATTCGCGCTCGCCATGCGCCAGGGGGATCGGCGTCGCCGCGGCGAGCCGGGCGAAATCAGCGGGCTGCAGATACCAATGCAGCGGCTCCTCGAGCCAGAAGATGCGATGAGGCTCGACCAGACGCGCGAACTCGATGCAGTCGGGCAGGTCGTAGGGCGCGTTCATGTCGAGCATCAAGAGCGGCGCCTCACCTAATGCGGCGCGCACCGCGCCGACCCGCTCCGCCTCAGCCGCGACGCTTCCGGCGCCGGTCTTGAGCTTCACCGCGCGGTAGCCGAGATCGAGAAAGCGGGCCAGTTCCTCGCCATACGTCGAATTGGCCGTGCCCGGCCGGTAGTAACCGCCGGTCGCGTAGGTGAACAGCGGGCGGTTCTCACCGCCCAAAAGGCGCCACACCGGCAGCCCCGCTTCCTTGCCCTTCAAATCCCACAGCGCGATGTCGATGCCGGCGATCGCCGCCATGATTTGGGTGCGCTCGCCGCGCGGCAGCGGCGGCGGCACGCTGCTCTTGCCCAGGATTGCGCCGGGACGCGGGCAGGTCAGCGCGAACAGCCGGTCCCACACCGCCTCGTGCGCCAACGCATCCATGCCGCGGACAATCTCGGCGAAGCGGGCGACCCACTCGCAGATCCGCGGCATCGGCGCGCCGTGGATCTCGCCATAGCCGACAAGCCCGTCATCGGTTTTCACCTCGGTCAGGATGACCGACCACGCCGTGCTTTCCTCCTGCGCGGTCCATACCGGAAGCGGGCGCGGCACCGAGACCGGGTAGGTCGCGATCGAGGCGATGCGGGTCATCGTGAGCGATTATTCCGCCGCGTCCGGGAGCAGCACCGCCTCGACCGCATTGTCGGTGACGCAGGCGGTGTGAAAGAACTTGATCTGCGGGTCCATGCCGTAGCGCTCGCGGATGCCCTGGAGCCAGGGACCGGTGTAGAACGCGTCGGCGTCGGCGCGGCTCTCCCAAAGATAAACTCCGCCGGCCCAGCCGTCCTCGGCATAGATGAACTGCTTGCGAATGAGCCCCGGCACGGCGCGAAAACCCGGTGCGATCTTGCGGAAATGCTCGGCGCAGGCGTTGAGATCGATCGAGGGCGGCAGCCGGTATTGGACGATCGCGGTGATCATCGGCTCACTCCGTGCATTGTTGGATTTTTGGGTCATTCCGCGGCGGTGCACTTGGCGGTCCCCGGGCCGGGTCTTACAGCCGCGAGTCGACCGAGCGCCCGGACGAGAGGAACGCCCGGTTCCACTCTGTCCAGCCGGGCGTCGACGGGACCGCTCCCGCATTCCTCCCGGGTTCGATTGCGCGGCGCCAACACACATCGGCCCCCGGTACCGACTCGACGATCCGGGTGCCGTTGAGCGGCAGCACGAAATCGCTGGCCGTGGCCCCGTCGCGCACCGCGCAGTCCGGAGCGCCGGTGACCACCGCCTCGACATGCGCGTTGTCGAAGGTGAAATTGCTCAGTGTCAGACGCCCCGGAATCGGCGGCGTCATCGGCAGGATCGGGCCAAAGAGCCAGCCGAGCGGTGTCACAGGAATTGGCGCGGGCGCGGGCGCAGCGAGCGCGACGGGCGGCGGCGCAGAGGGAGGGGGTGCGACCAACGCGACCGGCGGCGGCGGCGAGGGCGGGGGCGCGGCCACCTCGGCGGGCGGCGGCGTCCAAGCGCAGGAGGCGGTCGCGATCAGCAATGCCGAAACGATCAGAATGCGCACGAGATCCCCCCTTCTCAGCCCTCTCCCGCAGCGCGGCGGGAGAGGGAGTTTCCCATAGGCTGCATCATGCCCCGCCGAGGAAGTCCTTGGTCCATTGCCGGTAATCCGCGCCGCGGGTTACCTGCTGCATCAGTTCAGGGGAGGCGATTCCGGGCAAATCGGCGGGCTTGGTGCCGTCGCGCAATGCCTTCAGCGTGTTGTAGACCGCCTGCACCGCGGCGCTGAACGGGGCATGCCCCTGCAAGGCAACCCGGACACGGTGCGCCGCCATCCAGTCGAGGTCCGCGACCGGACCGGCGCCGCCACCGGTAATGAGCGGGATCTTGATTTCCGCAGAGACCGCCTCGATCGCCTCGGTGGTGATGCCGCCGGCGAGGAAAATCGCGTCGACCCCAGCCGCCTCGTACGCCTTGGCGCGCTTGATCGCGTCGTCGACGCCGGTAATCGCCAGTGCGCTGGTGCGCCCGGCGATGGCGAGATTTTTGTCCTGGCGGGCGGAAAGGGCCGCCTTCATCTTGCCAATTCCTTCCTCGACCGGGATCAGCGTCGGCTTCCCGGAGGGCCCGTAGGGACGCGGCAGCACGGTGTCCTCGATCGACATCGCGCAAATCCCGGCGGTCTCCAATTCCTCGACCGTGCGGCGAACGTTGAGCGCGTTGCCATAGCCGTGATCGGCATCGACCAAGAGGGCAAGGTTGCCGGCGCGGCAGACCCGATTGGCCTGGGCGGCAAATTCCGTGAGGGTCATGACGACAAGGTCCGGCGCGCCGAGCACCGCCATCGATCCGATCGAGCCGGAGAAGATGCCGACCTCGAAACCGAGGTCCTCGGCGATCCGCGCCGAGATCGCGTCGTAGACGGAGCCGGTGTGGACGCAGCGATTGCCGGCAAGGAGAGCGCGAAAGCGGGTCCGTCGTTCGGTCCAATTCATTGTCTCGGTGTCCCTCTCTATTACCGCGCGGAATCGGCTTGGTCTTCTGCCGCGACTAGAAACCAGCTTATCATGCCCTCCGTCGGGTCATAGAGGGAGGATCGATCAATGGACAAGCGCATCGTCGTCGTCGGGGCCGGGGCGATCGGCGGCTATACCGGTGGGAACCTCGCGCATAACGGGTTCGACGTCACCCTCATTGACCCCTGGCCCGAGCATGTCGAGGCGATCCGCAAGGACGGGCTCGCGCTCGACGGGGTTACATCAGACGAATTCGTCCTCGCCCGGCCGAAGACATTGCACTTGACCGAGGTTCAGCACCTCGCCAAGGAGCGGCCGATCGACATCGCCTTCATCTCGGTCAAATCCTATGACACCGAATGGGCGGCGACGATGATCCGGCAATACCTGGCGCCCACCGGCTATGTCGTCTCATTGCAGAACTGCATCAACGAAGAACGCATCGCCAGCATCGTCGGTTGGGGGAGGACAGTCGGCGCGATCGCCGCGATCCTCTCCGCGGAGCTTTACGCCCCCGGCAAGATCCGCCGCACCGGCGGCAAGAACCCGCCGGGCCACGAGGTCTACCGGGTCGGCGAGGTGCATGGCAGAATGACCCGGCGGATCGAGGAGCTTGGCGCGATGATCCGCACCGTCGACACCTGCAAGGTCACCGACAATCTGTGGGGCGAGCGCTGGTCGAAGCTGTGCGTCAACGGCATGCATAACGGGGTGTCGGCGGCGAGCGGGCTCAGCGGCAACGCGATGCGACAGGACGAGCGCATCCGAAGCGTCATCATCAAGCTCGGCGGCGAATCAGTGCGGATCGGCCAGGCGCTCGGCTACCGGCTCGAGGACATCGCCGGCCAGGATTCCGAGACGCTGGCGCGCGCATCGGAGGGCGACCGGGCCGCGCTCGACTCGGTCGAATCCTTGATGCTGGCGCTCCGGAACTCGCAGCAGCGCAGCGAGCAACAGCGCCCGTCGATGGGGCAGGACATGGAGAAGGGAAGGCGCACCGAGATCGACTTCATCAACGGCGTCATCGTCGCCCGAGGGCGCGAGATCGGCCTCCCGGCCCCGACCCACGAAAAGCTGATCGCGGCGGTGAAGCGGGTCGAACTGGGCGACGCCCGGCCCTCGCCGGAGCACCTCTACGCGCTGGCGTGAGCGGCACGCGTCGCGCGCCCACCCCGCGCCGGCGCGGCACTCAGGGCTTCGAGCCCGGCGTAGGTGCGGCGCTGTCCGACCCGCCCTTGTTGAAGCGGCCGATGTTGCCGAGCACTTGTTCGAGAAAGGTCAGCTCGCGCCCCGGTGCCGGTGTGGCTCCGGGAGCGGGCTCGATGTCCTGCCCGTCCTTCAGGTCCTTGTGGTCGACGCCTCGGACGACGCCCGCGGCATCGAAATTGACGATATAAACCTGCTGGTCCAAAACATCCGGGTCGAAGAACGACACCTGCTTTATCCGCCGGCTGATGTAGTACCAGTTCTTGTCGTCGAACACCCCGGTGCTCGATGGTGTCCCGAGGATCTTGGTCACCTGCTCCCTGGTGGTGGTGCCGGGATGGATTTGTGCGAGCTTGTCGGGTTCCGGCAGATTGCCGCGTTGGTCGATGGTTGGAGCGCAGGAAGCAAGACTGGTTGCGGCGAGCGCGACGGCAACCGAGGCCGGGTGGACTAGCTTGCGGAGGGTGCTGCGGAACACGCGGTTGGATTACCTTACTTATGTTGAAATAGGTATGGACTTATGTTGAAACAGGTATGGGCTCAGCCCATGTCTCGGTTTGACTTTAGCCGAGGCTGGGCTGCTGTCAACGCCCACTACTGCGCTAAATTGCGCCGCGACTGCCTCTAATGTTCACGCTGTTCAGAACCATTCCCGTTCGTGAGGCTGCCGAGCTTGCCTACGGCCGCATCGTCGAGCATGCCCGCCAGCCCGGCTTTTTCATCGATGGCGGCGTGCCGGATACGGTCGACGGCCGCTTTGAGCTGATCTGTCTGCACGCCTTTCTCTATCTCCACCGGCTGAAGCGCGAACAGAAGCAGGCAGCATCCTTGGGCCAGCGCTTTTTTGACACGATGTTTGCCGATTTCGACCGCTCGCTGCGCGAAATGGGCACGGGCGACCTCAACGTCGGCCGTGAGATCAAGCGCATGGCGGAAGCGTTTTACGGCCGCGTTGCCGCCTATGAACAGGGGCTGGCGGGCGATGATTCGGTGCTGCTTCCGGCACTCGCGCGCAACCTTTATGGCACCGCGCCGCCGAGTCCAGCCCTGCTTGAGGCGATGGCGGGCTATGTGCGCCGCGAGGCGGCGCGGCTGAACGAAAAGGGCGCGGAGGATCTGCTGGCAGGTCGCCTCTCGTTCGGGGGTCCGCCGCGCGCCGCGGCAATGCCTGAGCCGGCCGGCGAAGAATGACCAGCACCGGCCGGCCGGAATTCTCGCGTCTCGTCCCGCTGGCGCGGCTCGGGGTGGAACCGTTTCGCCAGGATATCGCCGCGACGCAGGCCGAGCGCGCCGCTCTCGCGCGGCGTTTCGACCTCCCTGGTCTCGACCGGCTCTGCGCGGTGGTCGAGCTGGTCCGCCGCGGGGCGGACAGGTTCCTGTTGCGCGCCGCCTTTTCCGCCGAATTCGTGCAACACTGCGTCGTCACCCTCGATCCGATCGGCGGCGCGGTGTCGGAGACGTTCACGCTCTTCTACGGACCGCCCGAGGCGGAGGAGGAAGCGGACGGGACCGTTGAGGACGATGTCGCATTCGAACCGGTCGTCGGCAACGCGATCGATGTCGGCGAGGCCGTGGCCCAGCAATTCTCGCTGGCGCTGCCGCCTTTCCCGCGCGTCCCCGATGCAACCCTCGAAGCCTCGCCGCCGGACGACGCGGGTCCCTTTGCCGCCGCGCTGTCCCGGCTCCGCGATCGGCGCGGCGACCAATCGCGATGACGTACCGAGGCCGATTGCGAGGCCGGCCCCGCCGTGCCCGCGTCCCATTGCTGTTGCCGGGGCCGCGGAAATTTGGCTAAGTAGCGGAACTCGCCGCGCAGCCTTCAATGAGTGGGTCATGGCCGTACCAAAAAAGAAAACCTCGCCATCGCGCCGCAATATGCGCCGCTCGCATCATGCGCTGCCCTCGCCGGCTTATGCCGAATGCCCGGATTGCGGCGAGCTGAAGCGGCCGCATCATCTGTGCCCCTCCTGCGGATTTTACGACGGGCGCGCGGTTACGCCTCAGCCAACGACCTCCTAGCCCCCCGACTACGGGGCAAGGCACGCGCGCGATGAGCGACAGCATCACCATCGCTCTCGACGCGATGGGCGGCGACCGTGCCCCGGCGATGGTGCTGAAGGGTGCGGATATCGCGCTGGAACGGCACCCCTGCGCGCAATTTCTGTTGTTCGGCGACGCAGCCCAGATCACGCCGTTGCTCGCCGGATTGCCGCGGCTCGCCGCGGCGGCGACGGTGCATCATACCGACGAGGCGGTGGCAGACGACGCCAAGCCGTCACAGGCGCTCCGCAGCGGACGACAGTCGAGCATGCGGTTGGCGATCGATGCGGTCCGCGATGGGCGCGCCGACGGCGTCGTCTCCGCGGGCAATACCGGCGCCCTGATGGCGATCGCGAAATTCGTGCTCAAAACCTTGCCCGGAATCGACCGGCCGGCGATCGCCACCATTGTCCCGACGCGGCGCGGCGAGAGCGTGATGCTCGACCTCGGCGCCAACATCGAGTGCGACGCCGAAAATCTCGTGCAGTTTGCCGTGATGGGCGAAGTCTTCGCGCGCACCGTCCTCGGCCTGCTGCAGCCCACGGTCGGGCTGTTGAATGTCGGCTCGGAGGACCTAAAGGGAAACGACGCGGTGCGCGGGGCCGGCGCGCGCTTGCGCGGCGGGATGACGCCGATCCTGTTCCACGGCTTTATCGAGGGCGATGACATCGCCGCCGGGACGGTCGACGTCATCGTCACCGATGGGTTCACCGGCAACGTCGCGCTGAAGACGATCGAGGGGGTCGCCAAGCTGTTCAGCGAATCATTGCGCGCCTCGTTTCATCACTCGCTTTTGGCGCGCGTCGGATATGTCTTTGCCCGCGGGGCACTCAAGAAATTCGCGGCGCGTCTCGATCCGCGTCGCCATAATGGGGCGATGTTTCTCGGGTTGGCCGGCATCGCGGTCAAAAGCCATGGCTCGACCGATGCCTTTGGCTTTGCCAACGCCATCGGCGTTGCCGCGGACCTCAAGCTCAACGGTTTCCTGCAGAAAATCGGCGACGACCTCGCGCGCCTCAACAGAGCGCCGTCGACCGAGCAGTCGGCGGCGTTGTGAGCGCACCGACATGATCCTGCGCTCCCGAGTTGCCGGGTGCGGCGGCTATCTCCCCGAGCGGGTCGTCACCAACGACGAACTGGCGGCCCGGCTCGATACATCGGATGCCTGGATCCGCCAGCGCACCGGGATTGGCGAGCGACACATCGCCGCCACGGGCGAGCTGACCTCGGACCTCGCGTTCCACGCGTCTCGCCGCGCCCTCGATCGCGCCGGGATGAGCGGCAGCGACCTCGATCTGATCGTGCTCGCGACGGCGACGCCGGACGAAACCTTCCCGTCGACCGCGGTCAAGCTGCAGGCACGGCTGGGCATGAACCACGGCGCCGCTTTCGATGTGCAGGCGGTGTGCTCGGGGTTCATCTTCGCGCTCGCGACTGCCGACAACGCGTTGCGGCTGGGTCAGGCGCGCACGGCGCTGGTGGTCGGAGCCGAGACCTTTTCGAGGATCCTCGACTGGGAGGACCGCAGCACCTGCGTCCTGTTCGGCGACGGGGCCGGGGCGATCGTGTTGAATGCCGTGCTGGGCGGCCCGACCAGTCGCGGCGTGCTCTCGACGCACCTTCATTCGGATGGCCGCCTGCACGATATCCTCTATGTCGACGGCGGGCCGTCCTCGACCGGCCACGCCGGCTTCCTGCGGATGGAAGGCCGTGAGGTGTACCGCCAGGCGGTGCAGCATTTGAGCGAGGTAGTCGGCGAAGCACTGGCGGCGAACGGGCTCGCCCCGGGCGATATCGACTGGCTGGTGCCGCATCAGGCGAACACGCGCATCATCGAGGCGGTCGGACGCCGGCTTGGACTGGCGGCCGAGCGAACCGTCGTCACGATCGAGCGCCATGCCAACACCTCGGCGGCATCGATCCCTCTCGCCCTCGATGAGGCGGTGGCCGACGGCCGAATCCGGCCCGGCCACCTCGTCTTGATGGAGGCGCTGGGCGGCGGCCTCACCTGGGGCGCAAGCGTCGTGCGGTGGTAGCGGCGCCCGGAAAAATCCGACAACCAAAAATCCCGGGCAACGCTTTGTAATTTGACGAATTTTTTTGGCCGCGATAACTTCCCTAAAGCAGGGGGAGGGCGTCATGGCCGGTCGTACGGTTACCCGTGCTCAGCTCACCGAGGCGGTCTATCAAGAGGTCGGGCTCTCACGCAACGAGTCGGCCGAACTCGTCGAATCGGTGATTGCCGAGATTTCACTCGCGCTGGAGCGCGGCGATATGGTCAAGATCTCGTCGTTTGGCAGCTTTGCGGTCCGCAAGAAGGGGCAGCGCGTCGGGCGCAATCCGAAGACCGGGCAGGAAGTCCCGATCAGCCCACGCCGCGTCCTCGTCTTTCGCGCGTCGCACGCGCTAAAGCATCAGATCAACAACGGCCCCAATCAGCCCGGGCCGGGCACAAGCGCCGCGGGCACGGCGAGATCGGGCGCCGCGAAGGCGGCGCCTGCCTAGGTGAGCGAGCCCACCTAAGTGAGCGAGGTAGGCGAGCCCGCGCCGCCTGGGCCGGCCAAAGGCGCCTCGGCGTTCCGCACCATCGGCGAGGTCGCGGGCGACCTCGACCTGCCAACGCATGTGCTGCGCTTCTGGGAATCGAAGTTTGCCCAACTGAAGCCGCTGAAGCGCCGCGGCGGCCGGCGTTACTACCGGCCGGAAGACATCCTTCTGCTGCGGCATATCCGGCAGTGCCTTTATCAGGACGGCTACACGATCCGCGGCGTGCAGAAGCTCCTGGGCGTCGGAGCCGGAGCGCGTGCGGCGGCGACCGATCCGGCGCCCGGGCCGAGTCTGTTCCCGCTCGATTCCGGCCCGGATCCGGCGGTGGATGCAGACGAGCCGCCGAGCCCTGAACTGCCGGCGCGCCGCCCACGGCGGCGCCCGACAACGCCGGACACAAGGGCAGCGCTCGAAGAGATCCGGCGCGAACTGCTCGAAGCACGCGCGCTGCTCGACGAGTTGACGCGCCCGCCCAAGCTTCCCTGAGCCCTGCCGGGGCCGGCGGTTGCCGACTTGCGTGCCCGGATTTACGAGAGTATCTGAGGCCCGATCCAATCTGGAGGACAGCGATGGCCAACCCTATTTCCGATGCCCCGGCGGCCCCAGCCGAGGCGGTGTCCCCCAAGGGCATTAACCACCTGGTGCTGAACGTTCGCGACATCGAGGAATCGCACAAGTTCTGGACCGAGATCGTCGGCTTGAAGCAGGTCGCCGCGCTGCGCCCCCGGCCCGAGGTGCCGAACCTGCCAAAGATGCGCTTCTATAGCGCCGACCATGACGGGAAGCTGACCCACCACGACGTGGCCCTGGTCGAGAGCCCGAACCTGCCGCCCCCGGCGGAGTGGGTGCTATCCGACGGCCGCGTCGCGATCAACCACGTCGCATTGGCCATGCCGAGCCGCGAGGCATGGCTGAAGCAACTGGCCTTCCTGCAAAGCCGAGGGGTCAAGTTCAACTGGCGCGTCAACCATGGGGTGACGCATAGCGTCTATATCAACGATCCGAACGGCTACGGCGTCGAATTTCTCTACGAATTGCCACGCGAGATGTGGGAAAATGATATTCAAGGCGCGATCGATTGGTTGGAGAACCTGCCGACCGAAGGCCCCGAAGCCTTGGTCGACCGGACCGACACCCCGGCCTTCGGGCAACCGGCGCCTGCCGCGGCTCCAGCCGAATAGGCCAGAGGGCCCACCCCGATCCTAGGCGCCGCCGGGGAGACGATCCCCGGCGGCAGGCAGGGCTCTCAGGCCTCGGCGTGGCCTGGGGGTGCCTTCTCGTCCTTGTGGAAATCGAACTCGACCTTGGCGCCGCACGGGTCAAGGAAGAACAGCTGCCAGATCCCGCCGCCGGCGAGCCGGCGCAATTCATAGTCGATCTTGCGGCTCTTCAGTTTCTTGACGGTGCCGGGCAGATCCTCGGCGCTGAACGCCATGTGGTCGAGGACGCCCGCGCGGTTGCCCTCGGGCAGGTGGTCGCGGTGGATCACGTGCAATATCGGCGTGTCGCCGGCATAGAGCCACCAGCCGGGAAACTGGAAGGGCGGGCGCCAGCCCACCTTAAGGCCCCCGAGAAAATCTACGTAGAATTCGCGGGTCGCCTCGAGGTCGTCGCTCAAGACGGTAAAATGGTTCATCGCCGTAACGCTCATGCGGGGATCTCCTTGGCAATCCGGATCGGTTGTCCCGCTACAAGAAATGGTCGAATGCCGGCCCTGCGTCAATCGGTGAGCGCGGCTCGGCGGGCGCGTGCTATCCATCGCCCGCCGGGAGCGATCGGTCGGCCGAATGACGGGGAGCGCGAGGAGTTCAGATGATCCGGGCGAGTCGGATGATGGCGGCAGTTGGGTTCATGCTTGCGCTCGGTGCGGCCGATGCGGCCCTGGCGCAGAAATCTGGAGGGATCCTCCGGGTCTATCACCGCGACAGCCCGGCCTCGATGTCGATCCACGAGGAAGGCACGATCGGCGTCATCATGCCGATGATGGGGGTGTTCAATAACCTCGTCGTCTTCGACCAGAACGTCGCGCAGAACAGCATGCAGTCGATCGTCCCCGAGCTGGCGACCAGCTGGTCGTGGAGCGAGGACGGTACGGCGCTCACGTTCAAACTGCGCGACGGCGTCAAATGGCATGACGGGAAACCGTTCACCGCCGCCGACGTCAAATGCACGTTCGACCTCTTGACCGGCCAGGCAAAAGACAAATTGCGCCTCAACTACCGCGAGAGCTGGTGGGTGAATCTGGCGCAGGCGACGACCAACGGCGAGTTTGAAGCGACGCTCCATCTGAAGCGGCCGCAGCCGGCGCTGCTGGCGCTGCTCGCCTCGGGCGACACGCCGATCTATCCGTGTCACGTACCGCCGGCGCAGATGCGCCAGCATCCGATCGGCACCGGCCCGTTCAAGTTCATCGAATACAAGCAGAATCAGCACATCAAATTGGCCCGGAACCCGGATTATTGGAAGCCGGGCCGCCCCTACCTCGACGGCATCGAGTATACGATCATCCCCAACCGCTCGACCGCAATCCTCGCCTTCATCGCAGGAAATTTTGACATGACCTTCCCTTGGGAGGTGACGATTCCCTTGTTGAAGGACATCAAGAGCCAAGCGCCGCAAGCAATCTGCCAGACCGGCCCGGCCACCGAGTCAATCGGGCTGTTGATGAACCGCACGGTGCCACCGTTCGACAACGCCGAATTGCGCCGGGCGACGGCGCTGACGCTCGACCGCAAATCCTTTATCGACATCCTCGGGCAAGGCGAAGGCGAGATGGGCGGGGCATTGCTGCCGCCGCCGGAAGGCGTCTGGGGCATGCCGACCGAGATGCTGATGACGCTGCCGGGCTATGGCGAGGACGTGCAGCAGCGCCGCGACGCGGCCCGGGCGATCATGAAGACGCTCGGCTACGGCCCCGACAAGCACCTCGGAATCAAATTGTCGAGCCGCAATCTCGCGGTCTCCCGCGACCCCGCCGCGATCCTGCTCGATCAGCTGAAGGACATCTGGATCGACGGCGAACTCGAGCTGATCGAGACCGCCAACTGGGTGCCCAAGTTGATCCGCAAGGATTTTACCCTTGGTATCAATGTGCTCGGAACCGCGGTCGACGAGCCGGATGTCTATTTCTATCAGAACTACGTGAGCGGCTCGAAGCGCAACTACCCGGGCTTTAACGACCCGGAATTCGACCGGCTGGTCGACCGGCAGTCGCTCGAAGCCGATCCGGAGAAGCGCAAAAAACTGGTGTGGGAAGCCGATTACGAACTGCAGAAGAACCTCGGCCGGCCGGTCATCTATCATCTGCGCGCCGCGACATGCTGGCAGCCTCAGCTGAAGGGGATGACGCTGATGGTCAACAGCCAATACAACGGCTGGCGCATGGAAGATTGGTGGCTCGATAGGTAGCCACGCAGCGTCAGGCCAGCCCCGCGTAGACCGCGCGCTCGAAAGCATCGAAGAGCGCCAGCGCCTTGGGGTCGGCGAAGGGGAGCAGCTGCATGAGGATGATCCCGGCAACGCCGGTCGCCGGATCGATCCAGAAATAGGTATTGCCGAGGCCGGCCCAGGCGAGGCTGCCGGCGCTGCGCCCACCCGGCACCGCCTCGGTCGAGATCATGAAGCCGAGGCTCCATTTCTTGACCATGCCCGGGAAGAACTCGGCGTCGTTCGAGGAGCCCGGCACCGCGGTCTTGAGCATCCGCACATCCAGATCGCCGATCGCGTTCTGCGCAATCAGCGCCGCGGTCTCCGGCTCGAGCACTTGTCGGCCATCGGCGCGGCCCTTATTGAGGAAGACCCGCTGGAAAGCGAGATAGTCGGCCGCCGTGCCGTAAAGGCCGCCGCCTCCCATCTGGAACTCGGGCTCCTGCGGGATCTCGAACTCGATCGGTGCGAGCGTGCCAGTATCCCCGCGCGCATGCATGCCGGCGAGCCGGGCGCGGCGGTCCGGTGTTAGTCGGAAGCCGGTATCCTTCATCCCGATCGGCCCGAACAGATGATCGGCGAAATAATCGCCGAGCGTCTGTCCGCTGGCCCGCTCCACTGCCTTCCCGGCCCAGTCGATGCCGATGCCGTAATCCCATTTCTCGCCGGGATCGAAGACGAGCGGTAATGCCAGCGCCGCGTTCTGACAGGAGCCGATAGCGGGGACCGCCAGCTTTTCCATATAGCGGCCGATCTCGGCGTTCCAGATGTCGTAGACGAAGCCGGCGGTATGGGTGAGCAGGTGACGCAGGGTGATCGGCCGCCGCGCCGGGCGCAGCTTCGGCTCGCCGGCGGCGTCGAAGCCGTCCAGCACCTGCGGCGTTGCGATCTCGGGCAGCAGATCGGCGATCGGCCGGTCGAGCGCGAGTTTACCCTCTTCGACGAGCTGCATCGCCGCGGTCGAGGTGATCGCTTTGGTCATCGAGGCAATCCAGAACACGCTATCGGCGGTCATCGCGGCGCCGTCGGGCAGAGCGCGGCGGCCGAACGCGCCCTCATAGATCGCTCCGTCGCGCGTCGCCGCCGCCGCGACGACACCCGGAACGTCGCCACGCTCGATCGCGGCTTTCAGCACCTCATCGACTTGGCGCAGCTGGCGCATGGCGCTCCTCCTCGGTGGTGCCCACTATAAAGCGGAAAGAGGGCTCGCTCGCGCAAGAATCGGCCGGCGGCCGGCGGCGTCGGCGCATCGTTGCGTCTGCGGCTCGCAGAGCGACGAAATCTTAACCAAATCGGGCGAGGATCGGGTTGAGTTTGCCGCGGAGACACAGATGGGCCTTTGGAGCGGGTCGAACGCGCACCCGCTCGGTGGCGAAGCGGTCCCTAAAGCTGCGCCGTCGATCCGGCTACTCGTCCTCGGAGCGGCCGGGGTTCTCGTCTGTGTCATTTTGCTGATCGGCTGGCTGCTGTGGGATGCCCGCCGCGTCGCCTTGGAGTATGCCGCCCAATCGCGCGACAACGTGGCCGCCGCCATCGAGCATGATGTCGAGCGCACGATCGAGCTTTACGATCTGTCGCTGCAAGCGGTCATCGACGGCCTGCGCTTGCCTGGGATCAACAGCACCAGCCCCGAGATCCGCAACCCGGTCCTGTTCGACCGGGCGGCTACCGCGCGGTATCTCGGCTCGACGATGGTGCTCGACGACAAGGGGCGGGTCACCATCGATTCCCGGCAGGCCGCGCCGCCCGACGACAATTTCGCGGATCGCGAATTCTTCCGCGTGCATCGCGACCAGCCGCAAGCGGGCCTTTATATCAGCGCACCATTCAAGGCCGGGCCGGTCAGCGATTGGTCGATCGCGCTCAGGCGCCGGCTGGAGCATCCCGACGGCAGCTTCGCCGGAGTTGTGTTCGGCACGTTGCGCCTCGACTTTTTCGCTCACTTGTTCGCGCTGATCGATAACGGATCGGGCGGGTCGATCTCGTTGCATCGATCGGACGGCAGATTGGTCTATCGCACGCCCTTCGACGAGAAATTGATCGGCGCCGATTTCGGAAGCTGGGGCCTGTTTCACGAACGCGCGCAATCCAAAACCGGAACCGTCAGCCTCAGGTCCCCGATCGACGGTATCGAGCGGTATTTTACGTACCGCCGCATTGGCAGCCTGCCCTTCGTCCTGATCGTCGGAATGGCGCAGGACACCGTGCTCGCTCACTGGAGACAAAAGGCGATCGCGATCGCCATCGGCATGCTCGCGCTCGTGGCCGTCGTCGCCGGCCTCGTATCGGCGCTCTGGCGCGAACTGAGCCGCCGCTCCCGAGCCGAGCGGACAGCGCTCGAAACCGGGCGCCGGTATCGGTTTTTGGCCGAGCACTCGTTCGACATGATCGTGCGTTTCGACCCCCACACCCACCAGCGAACCTACGTCTCGCCGGCCTGCCGGCGCCTTTACGGCTATGAGCCCGAGGAGGCGATGGCCATCTCGGCAGAGCAGATCATCCACCCCGACGATCTTGCCGGGGTGAACGAAGCGCTGGCCCGGCTCGAACGCGATGCCGAACAGACCCCGATCCTCTATCGCGGCCGGCGCAACGACGGAACCTACATCTGGGTCGAGGCGAGCCTGACGCGGTCGGAGAACGCGGATACCCGGGCCACCGAGATCGACAGCATCGTCCGCGATGCCAGCGAGCGCATGCGCTACGAGCGGGCGCTCTATCAGGCCAAGGAAGAAGCCGACGGCGCCAATCGCGCCAAATCGCAGTTCCTCGCGACGATGAGCCATGAGCTGCGCACGCCGTTGAACGCGATCATCGGCTTTGCGGAGATCATGCAACACGAGGTGATGGGCCCGATCGGCAACGAGCAATACCGGTCGTACATCACCGACATTCATATGAGCGGCGCGCACCTCCTGCAGTTGATCAACGACATCCTCGATTTGACCAAGGCCGAAGCCGGCAAGCTCGAGCTGAATGAGGAAACCATCGATCTCGGGGAGGTGATCCGGTCAGTCGCGCGGGTGAGCGGCGCATCGATAGAAAAGGCCGGGCTGACAACCAATATCGATCTGATGCCCGCACTGCCGCTGCTGCGAGCCGACGAGCGCAAGGCACGGCAGGTCTTGTTCAATCTGATCGGCAACGCGGTGAAATTCACCCCCGAAGGAGGGCGCATCGATATTCGCGGCCGCTATGATCCGCAGGCCGGCATGAGGATCACCGTCGCGGATACCGGGATCGGCATCGCCCCGGAGAATTTGCAGCGGGTATTCGAACCCTTCGTGCAAATCGACAACGCGCTCAGCCGTCAGCAACCCGGCACCGGGCTCGGGCTGCCGGCGGTGAAGGCGATCATGGAGCTGCACGGCGGCTCTCTGGAGCTGCGCAGCGTGGTGGGCGTCGGCACCGAGGCGACCGCAACCTTTCCGCCCGAACGCGCGGTTACCGGCGCATCCTCGGCGTCCGCGCGATCGGCCGCGTGAAGCTGGCCGCGAGGCTGCCGATCATTCCCCGGCCGCGGCGCCGCCGCAGCGGCATTCGATATGAAAGATCCGCGCCGCGTTCTCGCCGAGGATGGCGCCTCGCTCGGCCGCGGTCAGCACTGTCGCGTCGACGATCCCACAGGGGTCGGGGTCGCCGATCCCGAACGGATAGTCGGAGCCGAGCATGATCTTGTCGGCGCCGGCGACGTCGCACAGGAAACGCAAGGCGCGCGGCTCGAACATCACCGTATCGAAATAGAGCCGGCGGAACCCCTCTTCCGGGTTCGCATAGTCGGAGTGGATTACCTGGTTGCGCTTCAGCCGCCCGAGCGCATAGGGCAGCGCGCCGCCGGCATGCGACAAGACAAGGCTCACTCCGGGATAGCGGTTGAGGTGCCCGGAAAACAACAGCCGCGCCACCGCGATCGTCGTATCGGCCAGGCGGCCTACGGCGTTGATCAGGTCGTAGCCGTCGAGCCGGTCGTCGCTGCACATGTAGTGCGGGTGCAGAAAGATCGCCGCCTGCCGTGCCGAGGCGACCTCCCAGAACGGGTCGAGGCTCGGATCGTCGAGATTGCCGCCGATGCCCTTGGGCTGGGTCGCGATCATCGCCCCCTTGAAGCCGGCATCGAGGGCTTCCTCGAGCACAATTGCCGCCCGCGCGCCGTCCTGCAGCGGCACCGTGGCGAGCGCGGTCAACGCCGGCAGCCCGGCAGCGTCCTGTCGCATGTGCTCGTTGTAGAACCGCGCCCAATCGGCGCCCTCTTCGCCCGGCAATTCGTAGCCATAGACATCGGTCCAGCCGCCGACCAGCTGATGGTCCACCCGGGCCTGTTTCAGCCAATCGCGGCGCTGTTCGAGGTCACAGAGCCGCGGTTGGATCGGCCGACCCGGCGCCCCGCCGGCAAATGCCATGCGCGGCGCGGCGCCCTCGCTGTCGAGCCTGACCGACGGGAAGAGCCGCTTTTCGCTGCGTAGCGCGTCGATCAGGCTCTGCGGCACGACATGGGCATGGGTGTCGATGATCATGGGCCGCTCCCCTGACAATTTCCCCAAGTCACCCGTCATTCGCGCGAAAGCGGGATTCCACGGGCCAAGGTACCTGCGCTCGCTCCCGCGTCAAGCCCGGGGCGCGGACACCGGACGCGCCGGCTCGAACGCGCAAGGGTCACGCGAGCCATCTTGCGCTCCCGCCGCGCGCGCCATATCACATTCCGGCCGCCACTCCTTGACGAGCCTCCATCATGGTCGACTCCGATTTTCTCGCCCGTCATCTCGATCTTGTCCTCGATGATGCGACGATCCCCGAATTGCCCAACCACTATCGCGGCAAGGTGCGCGACAATTACGATTTGCCGGATGGGCGGCGGCTGATTATCGCGACCGACCGGCTCAGCGCCTTTGACCGCGCCATCGCCGCGATCCCGTTCAAGGGGCAGGTGCTGACCCAGATCGCGCGCTTCTGGTTCGACCGCACCGCCGAGATTTGCCCGAACCACGTCATCGACTATCCCGACCCGAATGTCCTCCTCTGCAAGCGTCTCGATATCCTGCCGATCGAAATCGTGGTGCGCGATTATCTCGCCGGCACGACGGCGACCTCGATCTGGTCGATGTATCAGGCGGGGCGCCGCGAGATTTACGGGCTGCGCTTCCCCGACAGGCTGCGCGAAAACGAGAAACTGCCGCAGACGGTCATCACTCCGACCACAAAGGCGCGCGACGGCGAGCATGACGAGCCGGTGACCCCGGCCGAAATCCTCGATCGCGGCCTCTTGACCGCAGCACAATGGCAGGAGGTGTCGGAGAAGGCGCTGGCGCTGTTCGCGCGTGGCCGCGGCATCGCGGCCGAACGCGGCCTCATCCTGGTCGACACCAAGTACGAGTTCGGGCGTGACCGCGACGGACAAATCCTTCTGGCCGACGAGATCCACACCCCGGACAGCAGCCGCTACTGGTTCGGCGAAAGCTATCCCGGCCGGTTCGCGGCGGGAGAGATGCCCGACAGCTTCGACAAGGATTTCGTGCGGCGCTGGGTCGCGGCCCGCGTTGACCCCTACCGCGACCCGATCCCGGCGATCCCGCGCGAAATCATCGCCGAAGCCGCGCGGATCTATGTCCGCGTCTTCGAGACGATCACCGGCGAGAGTTTTGCCCTTGCCCAGCCGGAGACGCCCGTCCTCGATCGCATCCGCACCAATCTGCGCCGGTTTTTTTGAGCGCCGCGCCGCCCGCGGCGGCGCGGGAATGACGGTGCCGCAGCCTCGGTTCGGGTAGCGACGGGCAAAGCGGTGGTTGAATTCGGGGGCAGGCTCCGTTAACGTCCGCGCCCGTGCTGTTAACGATTGATCTTAATGCGAATGTTTATCGTTGGGGGTCGTTCGCCGTTAAGATAGCGTCGTGCTGTGTGAAACAGCCGAGCACGAAATGGGGCGGCGTGAACTGCCTGGTGAGGCCGATGATGGGGGTGGGGAGTGACGAGCGTCGCAAGGCGACCGGCCCGGACAAGCGGCGGCCGATACGAATCGGGGGCAGTTTCGGCGCGCACAGAGGACCGGGTTGAAGATACAAGCAGCGAAGCGGGGGCCGGCGTCCAGGTCTGCCAGGTATTGCCGCGAAGCGGGGAGACGACCCGGCTTGGCGCGATTCTGGCCAAGCCCGCCGGCATGGCCGCGGCCGAATAGGCCGGAGCCGTTGCTTGACAGCGCAGGGGCGTCGCCCGAAACAACGTCGCAACTGGTCTTTCCGGTTTGGGACGTGTAATGAAGGGAAGGCCGCGCGGCCAGCCGTCACCCACTTTCCTCGCCACGGAATCGAATTTGCCTCAGCGCTATGAGTGACGGGTCGATCGCTATCATTGGCGCCTCCTGCCGCTTTCCGGGTGCATCCGACCTGGAGGCGTACTGGGAGCTGCTCGCCTCGGGGACCGATGCGATCTCGCAGGTCGATGCGAGCCGTTGGTCGACCCGGTTCTACTACCACCCAACTCAAGGCGAGCCGGCGAAGAGCTACACCTGGTCCGCCGGCCTGCTCAACGATGTCGATCTGTTCGAGCCGGCGTTTTTCGGGATCTCTCCGCGCGAGGCAGCGCAGATGGACCCGCAACAACGAGTGCTGCTCGAACTTGTGTGGCATGCCGCCGAGGATGCCGGCATCCCCGTGAGCAAGCTCGCCGGCAGCGCGACCGGGGTATATATCGGCGCATCCGCCACCGACTACCGTGATCTGCGCCTCGGCGACCCGGCGAGCGGCGATTCCTATTTCATGACCGGCGGGACGCTCAGCATCCTCGCCAACCGGATCTCCTATGTCTTCGACTTGCGTGGCCCAAGCCTGACGGTCGACACCGCCTGCTCGTCCTCTCTAGTGGCGCTGCACCACGCGTGCGAGGCGATTCGGGGCGAACGCATCGCGAGCGCGATCGTCGGCGGCATCAATCTATTACTGGCGCCCTATCCTTTTCTCGGCTTCTGCCGTGCCTCGATGCTGTCGCGCCTCGGCCGCTGCTTTGCCTTCGACGAGCGCGCCGATGGTTATGTTCGCGGCGAAGGCGGCGGCGTCATAATCCTCAAGCCGCTGCGGCAGGCGGTGGCTGACGGCGATCGCATTCGCGCAGTCATCCTCGGCACCGGCGTCAATTCCGACGGCCGCACCATCGGGTTGTCGCTGCCGAGCGAAGCGGCACAGGCCGCCCTCATTCGCACGGTTTATGCTCGCGCTGGCGTCAGCCCCGACGATCTGGCGTTTTTTGAGATGCACGGTACCGGCACGCCGGCGGGCGATCCGATCGAGGCCGCCGCGGTCGGGCGGGCGCTCGGTCAGGCCCGGCGCGACCCTTTGCCGATCGGCTCGGTCAAAACCAATATCGGCCATCTAGAGCCAGCCTCGGGGATGGCCGGGCTGATCAAGGCGGCGCTGGCGCTCGAACGCGGCAGCGTGCCGCCGACACTGCATTGCGAGACACCCAATCCGAACATCCCGTTTGACGCGCTCAACCTGCGGCTTGTGCGCTCTGTCGAGACCATCGGGGCTGGAAGCTGCGCCGGGGTCAACTCGTTCGGCTTCGGCGGCACCAACGGGCACGCGGTCCTGACCGCGCCGCCGCAGCGTTCGGAGGCGGTGCGATCCGCCGACCAATTGTCCGCTGACGGCCCGTTGCCGCCGTTGATCATCTCGGCGCGCACGGAAGCCTCGCTTCGCGCATTGGCGCAGAATTGGCATGACACGCTCGCCACGGCGCCCGCGGAACGTACCCCGGCCTTGCTGCGCGCTGGCGCGCGGTGCCGCGATCAGCATCCACAGCGCCTCGTCGCACTCGGCGAGGACCAGGCCGGAATGATCGCCGCGCTGGCCGATTTCATCGCCGAGGCGGACAGTGCCGCGGTGATCACCGGGACGGCCGTGCGGGACGGCAAAGTCGCGTTCGTGTTCTCGGGAAACGGCGCGCAATGGCCTGGGATGGGTCGTTACGCCTATCACGCGAGCCCGGCGTTTCGCGAGGCGGTCGCGCAGACAGACGATGCACTGCAGCCGGCGCTCGGTTGGTCGGTTGCCGAACTGATCGAGCGCGGTGTCGAGGCCGAACAATTGGCCCATGCCGATATCGCTCAGCCGCTGCTCTTCGCGATTCAGGTCGGGATCGTAACAGTCCTGCGCGGTCTTGGGGTCGAGGCGGCGGGCCATATCGGTCATAGCGTCGGCGAGATCGCGGCATCGTGGGGCGCGGGCGCCCTGTCGCTGGCGCAAGCCGCGCGGGTCGTCGTGGTGCGCAGCCGGCAGCAAGAGCGGACACGGGGCAACGGCCGCATGGCGGCACTGGCGCTGGGCGGCGCGGCTGCCCGCGAGCTGCTCAGCGAACTCGGCAGCCCGCTCGAGGTCGGCGCCGTCAACGCCACGCAATCGGTGACGCTCTCCGGTCCCGGCGAGGCGATTGACCGATTGGCAGTGGAAGCACGGCGCCGCGGCCTTGCCGTTCGTGCCCTCGATCTCGACTTCGCCTTCCATTCCGCGTCAATGGACCTCATCCGCGACGATTTGCTCGCGGATCTCGCCGGCCTGTCGTCCGGCACCCCGCACGCGCTGCTCGTATCGACAGTCACCGGCGAAGAGGTCGCGGCCGGCCTGCTTGACGCGGATTACTGGTGGCGCAACATCCGTAACCCCGTCCGCTTTACCGATGGAATGGCTGCCCTCGTCGGCGCCGGTTTCCGGTTATTTGTCGAGATCGGGGCGAATCCGGTTCTACAGTCCTATCTGCACGACGCGCTGCGCACGGCGGAGGGTCAGGGTCGGGTCCTGGCCACATTGAGCCGCAAGCGCGGGAGTGAGGACCCGTTTCCGGAAATCGCCGCCCGTTGCCACGTCGCCGGGCATGACATTAGCCGGGCCGACCGGTTCGACGGACCGGCCGATGTGCGCGGGTTACCGCTTTATCCGTGGCAGAAAGAGCGCTTCTGGTTCGAGCGGACGGTCGAAGGCACCAATCCGGTGGACCCACCCTTCGACCATCCGCTGCTCGGCTTTCGGCAACAAGGGCCGGTACCGTTCTGGCTCAACCATCTCGATCCGGAAGTGCTGCCGTGGCTGGCCGATCATGCGATCGAGGGCGTGCCGGTGCTTCCCGCCACCGCAGTCCTCGAAATGGCGCTCGCCGCGGCATGGCTGCGGCGTCCGGATGCGCGCGCCGTCGAGGTCGTCGATGTCGAGTTGCGCCGGCCCCTGCCCTTCGATAAGGGGCGACCGCGCGAAATACGCACCGTCATCGTCGGAGAGGATGGCGATTGGGAGCTGAGCAGCCGGCCCCGCCTTGCGGATGAGCCGCTGACCCTCCATGCGGTGGCACGCCTTGCGACAGCCGGGGATCGTCAGGTCGCCCCGCTGTTCCCCGACAACAAACCGGCTCGCGGCGAGGTTGACGCTGAGACCCTCTATCGCCTTGCCGCCCAGCTCGGGCTCAATTACGGGAGCCAGTTTCGCACCGTCACGCGCATTGATCTGCTGGGTAGCGATGAGGCGGTGGCGCACCTCGATTCGTCCGTTATCGACGAGCCGCTTGATCGCTACCTGATCCACCCCGCATTGGTGGATGGCGCGTTGCAGGCGTTGCTCGCGCTGATTGCCGATCACCACGCCGACCTGGAAGGCGTCAGTTTTCTGCCGTGGCGCTTTGGGCGGGTGCGCATCGTCGCCCCGTTCGGGCGGCCGGCTTGTCGCGCGCGGCTTCGGGTGACCCGCCTTGGCACGCGATCCGCTTCCGCCGATATCGCTCTGTTCGACGCAGCCGGCGAGATTGTTGGCGAACTCTCCGATTGCTGGTTCCGGCGGGTCGAGCTCACCCGCCGAGTCGCGCCAGAGGATAGCGCGCTGCGCGTCGATCTGGTTCCGGCACCTCTGGCCGAGCCCGCGAGCGCTGCGGTGCTGGGGCGGATCAAGGAGATTGTCGCGCAGCTCGTCAACCTGCCGGCGAATCCAGCCGCTGAGCATGATGAGCACGGTTTGCTGCTCGATGCGTTGATTGCGTCGGTCGCTCTGCAATCGGTTGCGACCATCGTCGACCCGGATGTGCCGTTCACGATCGAGGATATGATCGAGACCGGTGCGATCGCCCCCGACTCCGCGGTGCTGTTCGAATACCTGCTGCGCTTGCTGACACGCTTCGGCGCCGCCTCTGAAGCGGGGCGGGTGTGGCGGCTGGCCGAGGCCAACGACCTTCCGGACATCGCCGAGGTCTGGCGTCTGCTGCTCGCCGAGGCGCCCAAACTGGTCGCCGAGCTCGCCCTGATCGCGGCATTGTCCGAGGAGATGCCGCGCCTGCTCGCCGACGGCCCGCGACAGGCCGACGCGTCGCCGGTGCCGATGGTCGAACATCTCCTGCATGGTTCTCCGGTCAGCGCCGCCGGTATCGATCTGGTTTGCGCCGTGCTCGGGAAGATCGCGACGCGATGGCCGAAAGGCCGACGCTTGCGGGTGCTCGAAGTCGGCGCAGATGGCGGGGCGACCCGCCGGCTGCTCGAGTGTCTGGCGCAATCCGGCGTGGCGCTCGCCTATCGGGCCACGAACCCCGACCAGGAGCAGGCGGCTCGGCTCGGCTTTATCGTGTCCGCCGTCGCGGGCGCCAGCGCCGGCTGCTGGTCGCCGCGCGATGCGGCGGACGATCTCGGCGACAGCCGCTTTGACGTAATCGTGTCGGTCCACGCCTGCGCCCGGCTCCAACTCGATACCACAGCCCTGTCGCAGTTGCGCGATCTCTTGGTCCCGGGCGGCCTCTTCATCGCCGTCGAACCCGCACCTAACCCGCTGTGGGATCTTGTGTTCGGTCGGTATGCCGAATGGTGGCAGGGGAGCAACGACAGCGTTGCGGTCTCGCCGCTGCGCTCGAGCGAAGAATGGCGCAGCGCGCTGGCAATCAATGGATTTTGCGGCCTCGGTACGGCTGCGCTGGCGACCGGCCCATGGCCGAGTTCGGTCCTGTGGGGCCGGGCGCAGCCGGCAATGGAGGCTTCGGCAGCGGAACCCGCTTCCCCCTGTTCGATCAGCCTGATCGCGGCCGACGGCGGCGACAGCGCGGCCTTGCGCGAGCAATTGGTGCGGGCTGGTCACCGGGTGAACGCGATCGATGCCGGCGGGTTTACGGCGATGGCAGGGAGCGAGAGTGCCGAGGCCGAGGCTGAGAATGACAACGAGATCGCTCTGATTGTCATCGAGGCGGGCGCGGAGGCGGTTGAGCAAGCGGCGCAGCTGATCTCTCTGGTGGCGCGGGTCGCCGGCGCCGCCGCGCAGCGGCAAATCCCGCTTTGGCTGATTACCTGCGGCGCGCAGCAATCCGTAGACGGCGACGATAGCGGGCTCGTCGGCGCCGCGCTGTGGGGCTTTGCGCGGGTCCTCATGAACGAGATCCCGCGGCTCTCGTTGCGTCTGGTCGATCTGGCCCCGACGATGAATTGGGCCGAGCGGGCCGACCGGATCGCGAACGAGCTGGCGGCGCAGACAGCAGAAACCGAGATCGTCTGGACGAATGCGGGACGCCATCTGCTCCGCTTGCGCCGTGGTCTGCCGCCACGCTGGGCGACCGCGGGGGATGCCGTCGCGTTGACGACCGAGCAACAAGGCGGGCTCGACTCCTTGGGGTGGCAGTTAGCCACGCCCCGTCCCCCCGGGCCGGGTGAGGTCACGATCGATGTTCATGCGGCCGGCCTCAACTTCCGTGACCTCATGTGGGCGATGGGTCTGTTGCCCGAAGAGGCGCTGACCGATGGCTTCGCCGGGCCGACATTCGGCCTTGAATGCGCCGGGATCGTGCGTGCCGTCGGCGCCGGGGTCGCGGACCTTGCGGTCGGCGATCGGGTGGCCGGGTTCGCGCCTGCCGCTCTGAGCACGCAGGTAACGACGGCCGCCCATGCCGTCACCCGAATCCCGCTTGAGACGAGTTTTACCGCCGCGGCGACAATTCCTGTGGTGTTTGTCACGGCGGTCTATGCGCTTGGCATATTGGCGAAGCTGATGCCCGGCGAACTGGTCCTCATTCATGCCGCGGCCGGGGGCGTCGGGCTCGCCGCGATCCAGTACGCCAAGCATCGCGGCGCGGTGGTGATTGCGACTGCAGGATCCGAGGTCAAGCGGGCTTTTCTGCGCCTGGCCGGGGCCGATTATGTCGTCGACTCGCGCGATCTCGGCTTCGCCGATGCGGTGCGCGCCATCAGCGGCGGCGCCGGCGTCGACGTCGTGCTCAATTCGCTGAGCGGCGAAGCAATGGAGCAGAGTCTCAGCGTACTGAAGCCGTTTGGCCGCTTTCTCGAACTCGGCAAGCGCGATTTCTATCTCAACCGGCGCGTCCATCTGCGTCCGCTGCGCCAGAACATTTCCTATTTCGCGATCGATGTTGACCAGTTGCCGGTCCAGCGGCCGGATCTCGCGCGATCGCTGCTGAGCGAAGTTTCCGCCGCGTTGAGCGAGGGCGCGATCCGGCCGCTCGCGCATCGCACGTTCGGGTTCGCCGCGATCGGCGATGCGTTCCGCCTGATGCAGGCGTCGGGCCATATCGGCAAGCTGGTGCTTGTCCCCAACGCAAATGCCGGCGTTCGGCTGCGGCAGGCACCGGAAATGACGTTGCGCCATGACGGCACCTATCTCGTCACCGGCGGCATCTCCGGGTTCGGCTTTGCGGCAGCCCGCTGGCTCGTCCAGCACGGTGCCGGATCGATCGCGCTACTTGGCCGCCGCGGCGCGGCAACGCCGGGAGCGGCCGAGCGTGCGGCCGAACTGAGCACTCTCGGCGCTGAGGTGCGCATCTATGCCGCCGATGTCGCCGATCTGGCCTCGCTGGCGGCCGCTCTCGAAGAAATTCGCCGCGTCCAGCCGCCGCTGCGCGGTGTCATTCATGCGGCATCGGCAATTGGCGATGCACTGGCAGCCGAGCTCGACGGATCTGATATCAGCGGCATCCTGCGACCCAAGCTCGGCGGTGCGATCGCGCTTGATCGGCTGACCCGCGACGATCCCGTTGAACTGTTCCTCTTGTTTTCCTCGGCGACGACGCTGCTCGGCGCCCCGGGGCAAGGGGTTTATGTCGCGGCAAACCTGGCGCTCGAGGCGATGGCGCGGCAGCGGCGGGCTCGTGGCAAACCGGCGCTCGCGATCGCCTGGGGACCGATCGAGGATACCGGGTATCTCGCGGAACGGTCGGAAGCGCGCGACGCGTTGGCCCGCCGGCTCGGCGCCAAGCCCATGCAGTCGGGCCAGGCCCTGGCCGGGCTTCCGGCGATCGCCAACAGCAATTTGCCGGCAGCAGCCTTCGCGGAGACCAGTTGGAACGAGGCTCGGCGTTTTCTGCCCATCCTGGCCTCGCCGTTTTTCGCGGAAATCCGCGCCGACGGCGGCTCTTCGCCGGGCGATGATTCGCTGATCGAGCGGCTCGCCGGGCTCGACGCCGATGCGGCTCTGGCGCTGCTCAAGACCGCCGTCGCGGAAGAAGCGGCCAATATCCTGCGGCTGCCCGCCGCCGGGATCGATCCGCTGCGGCCGCTGTCCGAGATGGGAATGGATTCCTTAATGGCGGTCGAGCTGCGACTCGCCCTGGAAAGCCGCTTGCGCATCGATTTGCCGCTGATGTCGCTGGCCGAAGGCACCAGCGTCGCCTCTATTGCCGTGCGTCTGGCGAGCGCGGTTTCCGCCCGCCCGCAGGCGGCCGAATTGTTGGGCATGGCCGAGCGCTACGAGGCGAGCGACGCCGAGCGGTTGACCGCGGTGGCGAATGCGGCAAACACGTTCGAACCGGACGAGGTCCGCTCGGCCGCGGCGGAGTGATCGCGTGGCGGTCGGTCGTAATCTCTTTGGATTGTCAGCGCAGGCCAAGGCGCGGCTGATCGAGAAACTGTCCTCGGCTGCCGCAACGCGGATGGCCCCGGCGCGACCGGGTTCTGCGGACGATGCCGCCCGGCTCGACGTCGCAGACCTGGAAGCGTACCGCGAAATCCGCATGATCGAGCAAGCGGCGGATTACCTTGGGATTGACGATCCGTTCTTCCGCGTGCACGAGGGGATCGCCGGCGCCGAAACCTTGATCGGCAATCGCTCCTACATCAATTTCGCCTCGTACAACTATATCGGCCTCAATGGCGACCCGCGCATTGCCGCCGCGGCAAAGGCTGCCATCGATCGCTATGGCACCTCGGTCTCGGCCAGCCGACCGGTTTCCGGCGAGCGCCCGATCCACCGCGAACTGGAACGCGCGCTAGCCCGAATACATGGCGCCGAGGACAGTGTCGCCCTGGTCGGCGGGCATTCGACCAATGTCACGGTGATCGGCCATTTGTTGGGCCGCAACGACGTGATCGTGCATGATTCCTTGATCCACAACAGCATCGTGCAGGGGGGAATCCTGTCGGGCGCGCGGCGCGTGCCGTTTCGCCATCTCGACCCCGAGGCGGCCGACAAGATCCTCGCCGACGCGCGCCCACGCCATGGCCATGCGCTGCTCGTTATCGAGGGGCATTACAGCATGGATGGCGACGTGCCCGATCTGGCCGCCTTTGTCGCCGTTGCGCGGCGCCACCGGGCCTGGCTGATGGTCGACGAGGCGCATGCGCTGGGCGTGCTGGGGCCGCGCGGTTTTGGTTCGGCCGATCGCGCCGGGATCGACCCCAAAGAGGTCGACATCTGGATGGGGACGCTCAGCAAGAGCCTGGTTTCCTGCGGCGGATATATCGCCGGTCGCCAGCCTTTGATCGACTACTTGAAGCGGATGGCGCCGGGTTTCGTCTTCTCGGTCGGCATGACACCGCCCAACGCCGCGGCGGCGCTTGCCGCTGTCGACATCCTGGAGCACGAGCCGGAACGGGTGCGCCGCCTCAACGATAGGTCCGCCCTCTTCCTGCGCCTCGCGCGCGAAGGCGGGCTTGATGTCGGAGGATCGGTCGGCGCCGCCATCGTCCCGATCATTACCGGGAGCTCGATCGGCGCCGCGCGGCTCTCGCAGGCGCTGTTCCGCCGCGGCATCAATGTCCAACCGATCCTCTATCCGGCGGTACCCGAACGCGCGGCCCGGCTGCGCTTTTTTCTGACCGCGCAGCACACTGAACAGCAGGTGCGCGACGCGGCCGGCATTCTTATCGAAGAAGCCCGTGCGGTCGCTGCCGAGCCGACCGACCTCGCGGCCGTGGCACGGCACCTCGGACGCTTGATGCCGGCCTCGCGCTAGCGGTTACTCAGGCGCAGGCGGGTGCGGCCGTGACGTCGGCGATAAAACGGTCGACAATCGCAAAATGATGCTCCCAGCTCGGCGGCTCCCAGCAACTCAGGCGCGCGAGCTGGGCCGCGCGCCGGGGCGACCCTGGTGCCGCATAATCGAGGATCGCCAACTGCCAGCCCGGCCCATCGAGCGGATCGAGAAAATCCGGGACCGCTCCACCGGTCTCGCGCAATGCCGCGATGTCGCTGCATAGCGCGGGGACCCCGAGCTCGAGCGCCTCGATGAGCGGGAAGCCGAAACCTTCGGCGAAGGAGGGTAACAGCAGGGCCTTCGCGCCTTTCAGCAGCGCCACCATGGCAGCATCCGGCATCGCATTATGCTCGACGACCGCGCCCTTCAGCGCCGGACAGCGATCGAGCATGTCGACGACGTTTTCAGTTTCCCAGCCGCGCTGGCCGACCAGCACCAATAACGGTGCGCGGTCTCCGAGCTCCGTCGCCAGCCGGCGCCAAAGGTTGAGCAGCAGCAGATGGTTCTTGCGTGCTTCTATCGTGCTGACATAGACGAAATAAGGCCGGTCGAACGGTGGGTCACGGTCAATGGGGGCTGCCGGAAGATCGACCCCGAATGGCGCGACGAGCACGGGCGGGGCGCGCCCGGCGCGGTCAAGGTGGGGCTGCAGAGCATCGCGCGTTACCGCCGAATTGACGATCAGCGCATCGGCGAATTGGGCCGCGGTTTCAATCCGGGAGAGATGGTTTGCCGCCTGGCCGGGCTTGGCGTATTCGGGAAATTCGATTGGAATGAGGTCATGCACCAGACAGATGAAGCGCGCCCTGCTGCGCTCCTTCAGCCGTGCGATAAGGCCGCGCCTTTCGAGGTGGTGGTGAGAAACCAACAGATAGACCGGCTGCGCCCTGCCCGACCGCAGCTGCGCCACCAGTGCTCGCTGGCGGCTGGCAAAGAGCGCGATGTGAACCTGGCGTGCGATCCGCCGGACCTGCCGGTTTTGGTGCGCCGGGTCGAGGCCGCCGCGCCACGCCGCGCCGATCGCGGCGACAAACTGTTCGGCCGCCCAGCGTTGCAGCAACCCTAGCCCGCCGCTCGCGCTCAGCGCCGTGAAGCAGGCCGAGGCGCCGATCGCGATGAGGTGCTCGGCGTAGGCCAATTCGACGCGATCGATCCCGGTCGGCGTTCCCCGCCCGGCGCGCGACAAGAGGCGTGACAGGTCGAGGGCAATCATGGCGAGAGGCTGATCCAATCGGGGCGATTGCCGAGCGCTCCGCCCCGCCGCACCGCGGCGCGGCACAGGGTTTTGCTAGCCCGCCGCGCCATGACCGACCGCGATGCGACGCGCGGCATTTTCAGAGCTCGGCGACCGATTTTGGCTCAGGGTACCGCGCCCCTCACCACAACGCCGGAAATGATTGGCCCGGTCAGCGTATTCAGCAACGTGAAGAACTTCTGCAATTCGTTCAAGTCGGCATTGGCAACGTAGATGATGTCCTTGTCCTCGATCGGAAAGCGTTGCGCCAGGAAATAGGATCTGGCATCGCGCAGATCGAGCCGGTAGACAACCGGCGAGCTGCCGTCAGGCCCGGTGTTCAGCTGAGGTCGGCCGAGGGCCCTGATGATCCTCGGCGGCTCGAACCGGAACAGGAACACCCCCTCTGGATCCGATCGCAAATCCTGCAGCCCGCCCGCCTTGGCCAGCGCTTCGACGAGCGTCATCTTCTCGGAGACGAACGGGATCTGCGCGTTTGCTCCGGTCGCCCCAAAGGCGGTGAAGGACTGCGGCAGACGGACCAGCGTCAGGACATCTCCCGGCTGGGCGTAGATATTTTCGGCGGGATCCGCGACCAGCGATTCCATCGGAATGGTCGCCGTCACGCCATCGCGCGACAGTCGCACGAAGGTTTCGTATACCGGGGCTTTCGCACCGCCGACCTCGGCGATCAGGTCGAGTAGCCGATCGCCTTTCAGCGACAGCGGCACCCTTGCTCCGGACACGACCTCGCCGGTGACCGTCGCGCTGTTGGTCAGGCTTTTGGTTACCGTCACGATGACCTGCGGGTCGATGGCCTTTTCGGCAAGACGCTGTTCGATTGTCCGCTGTACCTCGACCGGCAGACGCCCGGCGACCGGAACGCGGTCGGCAAATGGAACGCTGATGCCGCCATCGCGGCCGACGATTTGTTCCGGAATGGTGACGCTGCGCGAGCCCGCCGTCACGTGGTCGGTCGGCGACGCGCTGAAGAGCCCGCCACCTGCAGCTTCCCAGATCGAGACGACGATAGAATCGCCGACACCGATCTTTGGTTGTGGTGGCGCGCCGTATTTCTTGAAGCGAGCGTGCAAGCTCTCACGCGGTTGGGCGAGCACGGCTGCCACCACATTGTCGTCGATGTCGACCAGATCAAACCGGGTCTGGTTGTCCTGGACCTCTTGTCTCCTGACATCGCTCGCGGTGGGCCCTGCGGTCGGCAGGGCCGAGCAGCCGGCAATGACGCCGGCGAGCAAGCCCATAACGGCGACCGCTTTCATCGCCCCTCGACTCTGGTTGCGCGAGTTTGAGGATGACCCGTCTGGCCGGATCGCAGCGGCAGCATTCGTCACTGGAGAATGCCTCGCCGGCCGCTGCGGACCGGGCATGGGTTTCGCTCGCTATGCTGAAGATCCCCTCCGCTGCACACGCCCGGGCGCGGCATCGCTCAGCCGTTTGCAGCCGGTGATACCCTGCCGGTTCGTCAGGAGGTAGTCAAACCACTTGTACGGCTGTCGCGATCATGCGCGCGGCATAGACCCCCATCCAGCCGATCGGGTCGAGCCACCCCTTCTCGTTGCGCGGCGGCTGAATCGCCCGGATGTGGGCATCGGTTATCTCGGAGAGGTCGTTGAGCAACCGCGGCGGGTCTCCCTCGGTCGACCAGAAGAAGCGGGTGATCCCACCGGCCTCGTGCTTCGCGACGAGACAGTTCGGTGCTGCGCCGGCCGGGTTATAGAGGCCGACCGCCGAGTAGCTTTCCTGGTGGCTGACGATCATGACCCCTTCGGTTCCGGGAAAGGCATACTTCATTGCCGAGAACCAGCGGCACAGAGCGGCCAGCTCACTCTCGGTGAATTCATAGTCGCCCGGCCCTGCACCAAATCGGCCATTCGCTGCCGCTTTGCGCGTCCGAACCATCAGCGGAAAAGGTATGACATTAGTCGTTTCAGACACTTCGCCCCCAATCGAACCCCGCGATAGGCGGGAGTGGTGCCCACTTCGCTTACTCTCGGCAGGCACCGGCCGAGCCTCCCCCACCGCGCCTACCGGAACGCGAGCGAACCAAAAGAGTGTGTAGTTGCTGACTACTTTACGAATTCCGGATCGATACAGTCCCGTGGCAGGTCACGAGTGGAAGAATACAATCGAGCATCGATTCGGAGTCAATTGAGCCGGGGCTGGATGCCGGCTTTTCACGCCGGTTGTGCCCTTTCGGCAACAGTGGCAAAAAGGCGACAGGCTGTGAAACCGTGGGTTTGGTCGGCTGCCGAACCCCTGCTGGGGCGGGGCGATGGGGAGCGAGGCTAACGGGGTGGGTTCGAGACCGGGGCGACCGGCTCGACGGAGACTTTCACGATGCCGGCGCGCTTCATGTCGAGTTCGTCGGCGACGCTCGGCGACACATCGATCAACAGGGACCGGCTGACCGGACCGCGATCGTTGATCCGGGCGACCACCGAGCGTCCATTGCTCAAATTCGTCACCCGCACCAGCGAACGAAGCGGCAAAGACCGGTGCGCCGCGGTCAGGTGGACAGCGTCGAGCCGATCGCCGCTCGCCGTTCGCCGTCCGATATGGTGACCGCCATACCAGGCGGCGACGCCTATTTCCCGCTGGCCGATCACCTGCAGCGGGCCGATGTACTGGTCGGGGGGCGGGAGGCGGTCGGCGGGCGTTCCGGCGTGCCGCGGTTCGGAGCGCGCGGCCACCTTGCCGTGCGCCCGCTGCTGTTTGCCGTGGAGCTTTCCGGCAATTGCGGCGGTCTTGTCCGGCTTGGATTTGATGCTCGGCACCGCCTGGTCATGGCCCGAATGGGCCTGCTTGGCCATGGCCGTCGCCGATACGACCAAGAGCGCGAGAGATAGCCCGATCGTCCGTCGCATCCTCATCCGCATGCGTCTCCATGTGGTTGACACGATTACGTCGGCGCGGTGAACACGCGCGGCGCGCCGTCTCTCGCTGACGGAAGGGCAATTGCGGGTTGCCGTCCCGGACCGTTGACAGGGGGCGTCCGGGTGGGACAGGGGAAACGCGGTGCAATTCTAGACAGCTACTTGTCAGCCTGTCAACCCAGGCGCGCATGAAATGCCACGCCAGACCCAAGTCAGTCGGTGACCTTTCGTTGTTATACGCTATTCAATCCCTCGCTATTTTAGTGAATAATCATTCTGACTTATTCTTCGCCCGGGAGTAGACCATCAAATTAACTGAAAGTTCGCAAAATTGTACGACGACAGATCGGAGAAGCGGCCGATCCATCAAACAATTAGTTGCGTGCTGGATCGGTTTGGCCAGCATATCTTGGGGTTTGACCGGGTCACCCCGAGCTGCGCTGTCGGCGAGCGCCACGGGATCCCGGCCGGTTGGGGGCTGGTTGGGGCCTTTACCCCTGGTGCCGAGGGATGCTTTTGCGCCATAACCGGAAAGGCCGGCATCGCGCGGCAGCGGTTTCACAGCATCGCTTTGAGGGGAGACCGGCAATGGCAGCACGCGAACGCGCATTGATCGTCGGGGCCGGGGCGGGATTGAGCGCGGCGCTTGCCCGCAGGTGCGCTGGCGAGGGCATGGATGTGGTGCTGGCAGCACGCGACACGCAAAAGCTTGGCGCGCTCGCACAGGAAACCGGCGCCACCACCCTCGCCTGCGATGCGGGCCGTGCCGAGGAGGTCGACAAGCTGTTCGCCGCGGTCGATGCCGGCGGCGACCGCCTCGACCTCGTCGTCTACAATGCGAGCGGGCGGGCGCGCGGGCCGGTCAGCGAACTCGATCCGGCGGCGGTCGAGAGTGCCATCAGGGTGACCGCCTTTGGCGGCTTTCTCGTCGCCCGGCAGGCGGCGCAGCGGATGCTGCGCCAGGGCCATGGCACGATCCTCTTCACCGGCGCCAGCGCCAGCGTCAAGGGCTATCCCCGCTCCTCCTCCTTCGCGATGGGCAAGTTCGCCCTGCGCGGCCTCGCGCAAAGCCTGGCGCGCGAGTTGCAGCCGCACAACATCCATGTCGGGCACATCGTCATCGATGGCGGCATCGGGAAAGCCGGCGACCCGCGCGCCAACGAGCGCGGCCCCGACGGGCTGCTCGACCCCAACGCGATCGCCGAGACCTACCTGCAGCTCCACCGCCAGCACCGCAGCGCCTGGGCCTGGGAAATCGAGCTCCGGCCCTGGGTCGAGAATTTCTGACCCGGACGCCGCCCCGCCCGGCGCGGGGTCGCGCCGCTTTGCACCTCGGGGGGTGGTTGACTTCCCAGGGGTGCGCTGTTACATGCTCTGGCATGACCAAAGCGCGTGACGAGCTGCGACTTATGATCTCGGCGTCCTGACCGGCGTCGCAATCGCTCGTCCGTTCCCCTTCGGGGGATCCCTTTCGCGCTTGGTGATTTTCATGGATTCGATGGTTTCGGTTTATCGCCGGACGGTATTACCGGCGGTTTGCCCGCGGCGACTTAGCGCCGGCCGGAGGGATTGAGCCCGCCGGCCGTGCCGCCTGCCGACCATCGTTAGCGACCGCCCACTTTCCGACCAAACCGGCGGTCCGACCCCGGGAGTTCCGCTATGACTGTCATGCCGATCCACAAATACCGGCCGTTCACTCCGATAAATCTGCCCGACCGAAAGTGGCCCTCGCGCATCATCGACAAGGCGCCGCTATGGTGCTCGGTCGATCTGCGCGATGGCAACCAGGCGCTCGTCGAACCAATGGGGCCGGAGCGCAAGCGCCGCATGTTCGACATGCTGGTGAAGCTTGGCTTCAAGGAGATCGAGGTCGGGTTCCCGGCCGCCTCCGAAACCGATTTCGCCTTCTGCCGGGAGCTGGTCGAGGGACATCTTGTCCCCGACGACGTTACCATTCAGGTGCTGACCCAGGCGCGCAGCGAATTGATCGAGCGCAGCTTTGAATCGGTCCACGGCGCCAAGCGCGTCATCATGCACCTCTACAATTCGACCTCGACCTTGCAGCGCCGGGTCGTGTTCGGGCTGGATAAGCCCGGGATCGTCGATATCGCGGTCACCGGCGCCCGGCAGATCCGCGATCTCGCCGCCACGATGCCCGAGACCGAATTCATCTATCAGTATTCGCCCGAGAGCTTTACCGGCACCGAGCTCGATTTCGCCGTCGAGATCTGCGAGGCGGTGATGGATGTCTGGCAACCGACCCCGCAGAAAAAGGTGATCCTCAACCTGCCGGCGACGGTCGAGATGTCGACCGCGAACACCTATGCCGACCAGATCGAGTGGTTCAGCCGCAACATCCGCGACCGCGACTCGATCGTCCTCAGTCTGCATCCGCACAACGACCGCGGCACCGCGGTCGCGGCCGCCGAGATGGGGGTCATGGCCGGCGCCGACCGGATCGAGGGCACCCTCTTCGGCAATGGCGAGCGCACCGGCAATGTCGATTTGATGACCCTGGCGCTCAATCTGTTCAGCCAAGGCGTCGATCCCGCTTTGGCGATCACCGATATCGACGACATCGTCCGGACCGTCGAGCACTGCAATCAACTGCCGGTCCACCCGCGCCACCCCTATGCCGGAGAGCTTGTCTACACGGCGTTTTCCGGGTCGCACCAGGATGCGATCAAGAAGGGGTTCGAGGCTTTGGAAAAGCGCAACGACGCGCTCTGGGAGGTGCCCTATCTGCCGATCGACCCCAAGGATCTCGGCCGCACCTATGAGGCGGTGATCCGGGTCAACAGCCAGTCCGGCAAGGGTGGGGTCGCCTATGTCATCAAGGCCGATCATGGCCTCGACCTGCCCCGGGCGCTGCAAGTGGAGTTCAGCCGGATCGTCCAGGAGGTCGCCGAGCGCACCGGCAAGGAACTGACCAGCCCCGACATCTGGTCCTTGTTCGAGGAGACCTATCTCGGCAGCGGCGGCATTCGCCTGGTCGACTATAGCGTGTTGCCCGAGCCGCGCGCGGGCGAGCGGCGCATCGTCGCGACGATCGAGGAAAGGGGCGCCGAGCGGCGCATCGAAGGCGTCGGCAACGGGCCGATCGCCGCCTTTGTCGATGCCTTGAAAGAGGGTTGCGGCATCGCCCTCACCGTCCTTGATTATCACGAGAACGCGGTCGCCGCCGGCGCCGACGCGCAGGCCGCCGCGTATGTCCAGATCCGCAGCACCGGCACCGAAGCCGCCGCTGATGGAGCTGGGGCGACGCTCTACGGGGTCGGCATGGACAGCGACATCGTCACCGCCTCGCTGAAGGCGGTAGCGAGCGCCGCCAGCCGGGCGGTGCCGAGCCGCTGATCCTCCCGGCCGTCCTCGCGGTCGCCCGCCCGCGAGCATGGCGCCAAGCCTTACCGGGCGATGGCGATATGAGCCGGCACCGCTCGCCGCTATGATGGTCGGAATGCGGGGCGGCCCCGCGCTCTTGTGCCGAACCTCAAAGTGCCATGCCGTCAGTACGATGCTCGCAAGCGGAGGCAAAGCGTGATCACGATCCTGGATGTCAAGGCCGAGCTCGCCAAGCTGAAGACGCTGCGGGGGCGGACGCCGACGACGAGCGCGGCCGAGCGGCAGGGAGCGTTCGCCAAGCTCGCCGAGTACCGCGACGGCGGCATCTTCACTGCCAAATTCGCCGGCCGGGGACCATGGGAGCGCCACCGGAACGGCGACGAATTGGTGCAAATCGTCGAGGGCGCCACGACGATGCACCTGATGACCGCGGACGGGCCGCAATCGCTCTCATTGACCGCGGGGATGGTCGTCATCGTTCCGCAAGGAACGTGGCACCACTTCGAGGCGCCGGACGGGGTCACGCTGTTGACGGCGACGCCGCAGCCGACCGAGCATCTCGAGATCGACATCGCCGATCCGCGAACCCTGGGATGATCGTAGCGGCGCGGTTTCGCAGCGTCATGAACCCGTGATCGGAGCGCGCCGATGCCGATGATCCCGCTGTCGATCCCTGGGGCCGAGGGCCTCGCCCTCCACTGCGCCGTCGATGATTACCTGTGGCCGTGGCAGAGGCCGACCCCGGTCGTCATGATGCACGGCTTCGCGCGCAATGCGCGGTTCTGGAACCGCTGGGTTCCGGGAATCGCCGAGAGCCGCCGGATCTACCGTCCGGAACTGCTCGGCTGCGGCGAATCCGATATCCCGCCGGCGGCGTACCGCTTCACCGCGGAAACGATCGCCGGCCAGATTGTCGCCGCGCTCGATGCGATGGCGCTCGACCAGGTGCATTGGGTCGGCGAATCCTCGGGCGGGATCATCGGCGTCTTGCTCGCCGCCGCGCATCCCGAGCGCGTCGCCAGCCTCGTGCTGTGCAACACGCCGGGCCGTATCTCGGACGAGATCAAGCGGATCTATGCGCTCGACCGGGAAAGCGCGTCGGCGGCGATGCGCGCCTATGGCGTTGGCGAATGGTGCCGCCGGACCCTCGGCTATCGGCTCGATACCGAGCATGCCGACACGGCTCTGTGCGAATGGGTGATCGGGGAAATGGACCGGACGCCGCCCGCCGTCGCGGCCGCGCTGCACGATTGCTTCGAAGCGATCGATTTGCGCCCGCTCCTCTCCGGGATCGAAATCCCGGTGCTGCTGCTGTCGGGCGATCGCAGCCGCATCGCTTCCGAGCAGCAGCGCGCGTTCGTCGAGACTCTGCCGCATGGCCGGATCGAGCTGTTCGCCGGTTATGGGCATGGCGTCAACCTGCTGCAGCCCGAACGCTGCGCCCGCGCTTCCCTTGATTTCTGGCGGACGATAGAGTTGACAGCGGAAACCGGATCGGCTGGCGCTGCGGGCGCCGGCATAAGCAAGCGAGGGACCGGCACTGGACCCGATTGAATCCGACGCGGGCGATGCCAAAGGGCAGGAGCCGAGCGACCCACGGCCCGACGCTGCGGCAGCCTTGCCGGGCGCCGCGGGGACTATCCCGGCGGGTGGCACGGATCCGGGCTCGACCGCCCTCGGCGAGCCAACGCCGGAGGCCCGCGCGCACGACGGCGCGCCGCGCCGCCGCAGGCGCCGACGCCGGCGCAAGCCGATGGAGGCGTCGGTTCCCGGCGAATCCGCCGCCGGCGCCGCGGCACAGTCAGACGCAAGTGCTCCGGTGACCCCGACCGGCGACAGCGAGGCCGGCGCCGAAGCCGGACCGGAAGACGCGCCGGCGCCGCGGCCAATCCTGCGGCTGCGCAATCGTCGGCGCCGGCGTCGCCGGCCTCATGTCGGGGCCCCATCGCCAGACGCCGGCGGCGGACCGGACAGCGCCGCAGAGCCGGTCGCGGGTGACGGCATGGCGTCCTCCGCCGCACGCAGCGACATGCCGGCAACCGAAAACGTGCCGACCGTCGCGCCGGGAACCCGCCCCGCACGGCCGCGCCGCCGGCGACGGCCCGCGCAGATACCCGGCGACGCTGCGGCAAGCCCGGGCAAGGAAACGCCGGACGCGGAGCCGGGCACCCGGCCGGTGCGGTCCCGCAGCCGCCGCCGCCGCGCGGCGCCACCCGGCTCGACGGTGGGAGATGCCGGCGAGCGCGGCCCGCGCGAAGCGGGCGCTCCCGATCGGACAGGCTCGCCCCGAGGCCCGCGTACCCGCCACGGCGAAGGACCGCGCACCGCGGGCGAGCGCCAAGATACGCCGCGCGAGGGCAGGCCGCGCGGCGATCAACGCGATGGGCGGCGCGGCGATCAACGCGATGGGCGGCCGGCGGGACGTGGCCGCGCCGCACCGCCGCGAAGACTCGAGCGCACGCTCTATTCGTTCGATTCGGTGGTCGATCGCGGCTTCGACGACGTCGAGGAGGAGACCGGCATTCGCCGGGTGCATTGGACGATCGTCAAGCGCACCACCGCCGACCAGATCAGCCGCAAGCCGGTCTCGGCCATCTATGTGCTGCAACGCGACGGGACCGATCGCGAGTTTCCCAATCTCGGGGCCGCCCGCAACGAGGTCAACAAGACCATCGTCCATCCCGAAAAGCTGACCCGCTCAAAAGCCGAATACGCCGCCGAGAAGACCGGGAAGAAATAAATGGAAGAGATCTACTGCTTTGCCGGCAACCCGCTCGACCGCGCGAGCGAGCGCCGCCGCGACACCGCCTGGATCGCCTCGCTGCTCGATGACCCGGCGGCGCGCATCCTGCCGCTCAGCGACCTGCGGCCGCTGACCCGCGGTTCCGCGTCGCCGGTTCTCGATTGGCAGCCGGTCGCACCGTGGCGCGATCGTATCGAGCACGGCGCGACGCTGGTCTTTCTCGGCCTCGACGGCGAGCGCCCGTATTTCGCGGTCGATGCGAGCGGCGCCGATAATGCGCTGGCCCGGGAAAGCGAGCCGCTCGATGCCCGCACCCTCGCGCCGCTCTTACCGGCAGGCGAGGCCGCGATCCTGGCGGAGGCGCGCTCGCTCATTGATTGGCACGCGCGCCACCGTTTCTGCGCGCAATGCGGCTCGCCGACCCGGGTGGCCTCGGCCGGCTGGGTGCGGCGCTGCCCGGAATGCAAGGCCTCGCACTACCCGCGCTCCGATCCGGTGACGATCATGCTCGCCGTCAGGGGCGAGCGCGCGCTCTTGGGCCGCAACAAGCGCCGCCCGGGCAGCCGCTTCTCGTGCCTCGCCGGGTTCATGGAGCCGGGCGAAACGCTGGAAGAGTGCGTGCGCCGCGAAGTCCACGAGGAATCGGGGATCCGGGTCGGCCGGGTGCGCTACCTCGCCTGTCAGCCCTGGCCGTTCCCGTCGACCCTGATGATGGGATTTTTGTGCGAGGGATTGACCGAGGAGATCACGGTCGATCCCGAGGAGCTGGCCGAGGCGCGCTGGTTCGCGCGCGAAGAACTCCGCGCCATGGTCGCGCGTGCGGCGACGGGGCCCGACGATCTGACCCAGGTCTCGGTGCCGGGTCCGGTCGCGATCGCGCATCAGATCTGCCGGCGCTGGTCCTACGGGCTCGACAGCCTATAGGCCGAACCGGGCCGATGGCCGAGGCGGAGCGGATTGCCCTGGTTACCGGCGCCAGCGCCGGGATCGGGCTGTACACCGCGCTGGGGCTGGCCCGCGCGGGCTTCCGCGTGGTCATGGCCGGCCGCGACGGCGCGCGCCTGGAGCGGGCCCGCCGGACGGTGGCCGAGCGCTCGGGCTCGACCCGGGTCGAACCCGCGCTTGCCGATTTCGCGAGCCTGGCCGCGGTGCGCGGCCTCGCCGAGCGGGTCCTCGCGACACACGACCGGCTCGATCTTCTCGTCAACAATGCCGGGCTGATCGCGCCGCGCTTTCAGCTGTCCGCGGACGGCTACGAGCTGACGATTGCGGTCAACCACCTCGCACCGTTCCTCTTGACCAACCTGCTCATCGACCGCCTGCGCGCCTCGGCCCCGCTGGACAAGTCGGGGGCGCGGATCGTCACCGTCGCGTCGCAAGCCCACCGCGGCGCGCGGCTCGACCCGGCGGCGCTCACCGGAGAAGCGGATTGGAGCCCGCTCAAGGCCTACGGACGCTCGAAGCTCTGCAACATCCTCTTCACCCGCGCCTTGGCGCGGCGGCTTCAGGGCAGCGGGGTTGTCGCTTCGTGCCTCCACCCCGGCGTCATCGCGACCGCGATCGGCGACCGCGCGGGGAGCATCGCCGGGTTTGGCTGGCGCCTCGTCAAGCCGTTTCTGACCACCCCGGAGAACGGCGCCGCAACTTCGCTCTTCCTCGCAACCACCCAACATCCGGCACCGTTCCACGGCGCCTACGTGATCGGAAAGCGAGTCGCCCTGCCCGACCCGACCGCGCTCGACGACGAATTGGGGGAAAGCCTCTGGGCCGAAAGCGCCCGGCTGGTCGGGCTGTAGCGAGCATTGGCGGGTGGCAGCCGCTATTGGGCTGCGGTGGTCAGCGTGGTGAGCTGGCCGGCGAGCTTGCCGAGCCAGATCGCCGTTGACAGCGGGTCGCCCGCTAGCGGCCCGGAGCCAGACCCGCAGGCGGCGTCGCCGAAGCTCTCGATCGAGGTCACCTTTGACGTCGTCGCGACCGGCACCAGCCCGGCGGCGGTGACGGCGTCCGCCGCCGCCTTGCCGTTCTGGTATTCCGCGCAGGCGGTCGCGATGAAGGGGCTCGCCGCCTCGGTCAATTTGTCGACCGTCGTATAGAGGGAGCCGGCCGAGGCGAGCCCGCCGAGCACCATCATCGGGACCCCGCCGCACCCCGAGAGCGCCGGGAGCACGACGATGCACAGCGTGAGCCGAGAGAGCCCGCCGGTCACAGCGCCGGCAAGGTCCAGCTGCAGCCGGAGCCGAGCGCCGTCGATACCGCGGCCGAATCGGCGGCGGCCGCAGTATGGCCGGTGCTGGTCAGCATGTCGGTGACGGTGTTGGCGAGCGCCTGGCCGGCACACGCGGCCGCTTGCGCCTTGGTCAAAGTCGAGGCGCTCGTCGATTTGATCGTCGTCACCGCCGCCGCGGTCGTGCTGACCGCGGTCTGCGCGTCGCTGACGGTTGTCAGGTCCTGCGCGGCCTGGCAACCGCCAAGGAGCACCAGCGGCGCGGTGACGGCAGCGAAGGCAGCGATCCTGATTGTGATCATGGAAGTTTCCTCTTTCGGTGAGATAAGCCGCGAGCGGTCGCGGCTGGGGAACGCTCAGCCGTCAGCCGGCCCCTGAGCGCTATTTTCCTTCCGGCACCAGGACGGCGATCAGGCCGCCGAGCGCGGCGATCACGCCGAGTGCGGCGTTGACCAGATCGGGGCTCGCACTGAGATGCAGGGCGGCGAGGATGAACGCGGCAGCGCCGCTCCAACTCGAGGCCTCGGGCAGGCGCGCTCCGAGATAAGCGAGGGTGTTCATCGCGATTTTCCTTTCGGGCAGCAAAAAAGCCGCCCGCGGGCGGCTTGGAGAGGAAGCGAAGGTGAGGGAGATCAGCCGGAAGGTGCGGCGACAGCGCCCGCCGAATCAGGTTCAGGGACCGCCGGCAGCGCGCCGGTGGCGTACCACGCCTTGAGATCGGCGAGGGTCCCGGCCCAGACCGAGCGGTCGACGGGCGTCGCGATGCCGGCGACCCGACCGGCCGGCGTGTATTGGTGGAAATCGTAGGGTCGCGGCGCGTTCGCCGTTGCCCCGCTCCACGCGGCCGGCCGGCCGGGCGGCAGAAGCGGCGGGCGCTGGACCAGACTGAGATAGTCCCCGGGCGTGGCACCGCGCGGATATTCCGGCACCATGAGAGGCCAGCGCGAGAGATCCAGGCTCGGTTGCCGCAACTGTGCGAACCCGTAATAGAGGACGGGATCGCGCCCGGTACGCTCAACGACCGCCCGGCCGATCGCGACGACGGCCGCGAGCGGCGCCGCGGTTTCCCAATCGAGCATCGCCGGCTGTGCGGCTCCGAGTTCCGTCACGGCGAGGAAATGCTCAGCCTGCCGGTCGGCGTCTGAGGTGTCGAGAAAGTGATAGGGCACGGCCAAGACGCCGGCGTTCACGGCGCCATTACGGTTCCGCTCGAAGGCCGGATCCATGAAGCCGACGCCCTGCGTCGCCTTGATGAAGGCGAGCGCGATCCCGGCGCCGGCCACCGCCGGCCAGTCGATCGCGCCGTTGTGGTGCGACACGTCGATCACGCCGTCGCAAGTGATGGCGGGCAGACCATAGGCGGTCATCGCTATTTCCGGTTTTGCTTCTGGACGAGCTCGGTGCGCAGGTCGCTAATCCCCTGCATGACGGAATTGAGCGCGGCGCGCATTTCTGTCTGAAACTGCTGATCTGCGGTGCGGCGCTCGTCGAGCACGCGCTCGGCAAACGTAAGGCGCGCCTCATGCCCCGCCAGCGCGACCCGAAACTCGGCGCGCTGCACATCGAGATCGGCGCGCAGGCTCAGATATGCGCCGACGATCCCGCCCCCCAGCGTGGTGACGATAATGAGCGCCTGCAGCAGGTGGCCGAGATTGATGTCGGGCGAGAAATGCGGGTGAA
>Ga0182024_10001115_pt1 | contig 69691 bp, 53 predicted proteins | sample P32metaG_FD_120480 | JGI IMG/M metagenome (GOLD analysis project Ga0182024, IMG submission 120480) | Permafrost microbial communities from Stordalen Mire, Sweden - P3-2 metaG (Illumina Assembly) | ecosystem: Environmental > Terrestrial > Soil > Wetlands > Permafrost | place: Sweden: Stordalen...
CTACCTCAACGTCGACCCCGGCACCATGTCGCCCTTCCAGCACGGCGAGGTCTTCGTCACCGACGACGGCGCCGAAACCGACCTCGACCTCGGCCACTACGAGCGCTTCACCCACGCCAAACTCACCCGCGACAACAACCTCACCACCGGCCGCATCTACGAGCAGATCATCACCAAGGAGCGTCGCGGCGACTACCTCGGCAAGACCGTCCAGGTCATCCCGCACGTCACCAACGAGATCAAGAACGCCATGCGCAAGGTCGCGCAGGATTGCGACGTCGCCATCGTCGAGATCGGCGGCACCGTCGGCGACATCGAATCCCTCCCCTTCCTCGAAGCCATCCGCCAGATGCGCCAGGACCTCGGCCGCGACAACACCCTCTTCGTCCACGTCACCCTCATCCCCTGGATCGCCGCCGCGCAGGAGCTCAAGACCAAGCCCACCCAGCACTCCGTCAAGGAGATGCTCTCCATCGGCATCCAGCCCGACATCCTCCTCTGCCGCTCCGACCGCGCTGTCCCCCGCGAGATGCGCTCGAAGATCGCCCTCTTCTGCAACGTGCAGGAGTCCGCCGTCATCGCCGCCCGCGACGTCGAAAGCATCTACGAGGTCCCGCTCAACTTCGCTGCCGAGGGTGTCGACACCCTCGCCCTCAACTACCTGCGCATCGACGCCAAGGCCCCCGACCTCGCCAAATGGCAGGACATCGTGCATCGCGCCTACCACCCCACCGACGAGGTCTCCATCGGCATCGTCGGCAAATACGTCGAGTACGAGGACAGCTACAAGTCCCTCAAGGAGGCCCTCGTCCACGGCGCGCTCGCCCACAACCTCAAGCTGCGCGTCACCTGGATCGAAGCCGAAGGCCTGGAAACACGCGACGAGCCCGATGGCGACACTCCCGGCCGCCCCAACCGCGACTATGAGGCCCAACTTTTCAGCTTCGACGGCATTCTCGTCCCCGGCGGCTTCGGCAAACGCGGCATCGAGGGCATGCTCAACGCTATCCGCTACGCGCGAGAGAACAACGTCCCCTACTTCGGCATCTGCCTCGGCATGCAGACCGCTTGCATCGAGTACGCGCGCAACGTCGCCGGCCTCGCCCAGGCCAACTCCGGCGAGTTCGACCCCGCCACGCCCCACCGCATCATCTATAAACTCCGCGAGCTCACCGGCGTGGAGGAGATGGGCGGCACCATGCGCCTCGGCGCCTGGGCCTGCAAGCTCGAGCCCGGCTCACTGGCCGCACAGGCCTACAGGACCACAGAAATTTCGGAACGCCACCGCCATCGCTACGAGTTTAATCGCGAATACGAGCCCATCTTGACCGGCGCCGGCCTGCGCCTCACCGGCACCACGCCCGACTCCACCTACGTCGAGATCGTCGAGGTACCCACCCACCCCTTCTTCCTCGCCTGCCAGTTCCACCCCGAGTTCAAGTCCAAGCCGCTTGAGCCCCACCCGCTCTTCCGCGACTTCATCGGCGCCAGCTACAAAAATCGCGGCCTCGTCAAAGCCCGCGCCCTCGTCGAAGCCGAAGTCAAAGCTTAATTGGAAGTCCGCAGCAGGATCGATCCCGGATCAAGCTTCGCAAGAGCTTTGTCGAAGGTCACCAGCCGCAGACCCGTCGCAGCGGCGAAGGCAACCACGTAACCGTCCGCCCACACCTGCGGCGAAGCCTCGTCTCTGCGGGTGTACTCCCGCAGCAGCTCTTCAAAGCCCTGGGGCTCATCTAAAACCGTCGCCTTCCAGAAATCTGCGAATCGATCGTAGGCCCGCCATGCCTGGCGCAGGGTCAGCACGTCCACGCCCACCACGCTTCGGTTGGTAAGCAATCGCAATAATCCCAGCTGCGTAATCCGGCTGAGATGGAAAGTCGAAAGATACGATGGCAACTCAATCTCGGAAAAGAAGGAGAGCGCAATCTCATGATGAGGGTGCACATCATGCGCAAGCGCCAGAAGAACGTTGACGTCAGGGAAAAGGAATGTATTCGTAAACACCTTCCGGTCCGAGCTTAAGTGAACCAGGATGCTTCGAGTGCAGGACTGGGAATTTCCTCTTGCGCTGGACCTTCGCCGCAGGCGCTTCACTGCGCAGGTTGATCGCCACGCTTTGCAGGATCAACTCCTTGACAGTTCTGCCCTCTTTCGCCGCGCGGGCTTTGATCTCCCTGTAAATCGGGTCCGGAATGTCCACCGTAGTCCTCATGGAGCAAATCCTACCATATTTATGGCTGGGAGCATCTTCGGAGAACGCGCCCGCAACCGCCTCCTTGACACTCTGTCCATTTTCCTTCCGCCCCCAAATCGACTAATCTAGTATTTAGCCCGCCAAATCTGAGGTCGCCCTTATGTCCACTGCCGTCCTGCCCACCCCCGCCGCCGATTCCGCCGCCTCTTCCGCCCTCCGTCAGGTCCCCCACTGGATCAACGGCAAAGCCGTCCCCGGCACCTCCGGTCGTAGCTCCAACGTCTTCAACCCCGCCACCGGGAAGATCCAGGCCCAGGTTCCGCTCGCCTCCAAGGCCGAGCTCGACCTCGCCGTCGCCGCCGCCGTCGCCGCCTTTCCTGCCTGGTCCGCGCAGCCGCCCCTGCGCCGCGCCCGCGTCATGTTCCGCTTCCGCGAGATCTTCGAGTCGCGCCTCGACGAGATCGCCGCCATCATCACCGCCGAACACGGCAAAGTCCTGTCCGACGCGAAGGGCGAAGCTACCCGCGGCCTCGAAAACATTGAGTTCGCCACCGCCATCCCCCAGCTCCTCAAGGGCGAATTCACGGAGCAGGTCGGCACCAACATCGACTCCTGGTCCATACGCCAGGCCCTCGGCGTCGTCGCCGGCATCACCCCCTTCAACTTCCCCGCCATGGTCCCCATGTGGATGGCACCGCTCGCCATCGCCTGCGGCAACTGCTTCATCCTCAAGCCCAGCGAGCGCGACCCCTCCGCCTCTCTCCTCATCGCGGAGATGCTCAAGGAAGCCGGCCTGCCCGACGGCGTCTTCTCCGTCGTCCACGGCGACAAGGAGGCCGTCGACAACATCCTCGAGCACCCCGCCATCGCCGCCGTCTCCTTCGTCGGCTCCACCCCCATCGCCGAGTACGTCTACGCCAAGGGAACCTCGCACGGCAAGCGCGTCCAGGCCCTCGGCGGCGCAAAAAATCATATGATCGTCATGCCCGACGCCGACCTCGACCAGGCCGCCGACGCCCTCGTCGGCGCCGCCTACGGCTCAGCCGGCGAGCGCTGCATGGCCATCTCCGTCGCCGTCGCCGTCGGAGCCAAGACCGCCGACGCGCTCATCGAGAAGCTTCGCCCGCGCATCGCCGCCCTCACCATCGCTCCCGGCACCGACGAGAAGGCCGACCTCGGCCCGCTCATCACCGGCGCGCACCGCGACAAGGTCAAAGGCTACGTGGCACTCGGCCAGAAGGAAGGCGCAGACCTCGTCATCGACGGCCGCGAGACCGCCGTCCCCCGCGGCGAAGGCTTCTTCCTGGGCGGCTGCCTCTTCGACCACGTCAAGCCCGAGATGAAGATCTACACCGAAGAGATCTTTGGCCCCGTGCTCGGCATCGTCCGCACCAACAACTTCGCTACCGCGCTCGAGCTCATCAATGAGCACGAGTTCGGCAACGGCACCTCCATCTTCACCCGCGATGGCGACACCGCGCGCGCCTTCGCCTCCGGCGTGCAGGCCGGCATGGTCGGCATCAACGTGCCCATCCCCGTCCCCATGGCCTTCCACAGCTTCGGCGGATGGAAGCGCTCTCTCTTCGGCGACCACGCCATCTATGGCCCCGAGGGCGTCCGCTTCTACACTCGCATCAAGACCATCACCGCGCGCTGGCCCACCGGCATCCGCGCCGGCGTCGACACCACCATGCCCACCTTGGGCTAACTCACCACTAACCTGGGTGCCCCATCTTCGCGACCATCGGGAGCTAAGGTGGGGAAACAAACTGGGTGCCCCATCCAAGCTTCGCTTGGGTGGGTTGCCTTTTTAAGCGCAGAGCCAATGAAACGTTTTGGGTGCCCCATTCACGCGCGCTCTTGCGCGTGGGTGGGGATGTAGCGCGACTGCTGCTCCACACTTCGCTTAGCCTAAATCGGAAGGGCACGCGTTCACGCGCGCCGTAGCCGCCCAACCACCCCCAACCCTGTCATCCTGAGCGGAGCATCGCGATAAGCGCAGCGCAGTCGAAAGACCTGCTTCTGTCTTTTCGCTTGTCATTCTGAGCCGACCGGGGTCCCCGGCCAGCTTCGCTGGCTGGGGCGGAACAGCGAAGAATCCCCGCATTTGTACTGCCCTCGAGCCAATGGGCAGGCCACACCCCTTTCGAACCTGTCATTCTGAGCCAACGGCGAAGAATCCCCGCATTTGCATCGACCCACAAACCGGGTGCCCCATCCAAGCTTCGCTTGGGTGGGGAATCAGCCAATTCGTCATCCTGAGCGAGTCCCGCTCTGCGGGACGAGTCGAACGGAACCCTCTTCTGCCTTTGCCGTCATCCTGAGCGAGGCGCGAACGCGGCGAGTCGAAGGACCTGCCACGCGGCTCACATTCACCGAACCGCTCGCACCTTTCTTCCACCAGACCCACGCCAGGTCACGGGTGGCTCATCCTTCGCGCAGCGAAGGCGCATCCGCGCCTGCTTGCGCGTCTTGCTTAAGGGCACGGCTTCAGCCGTGCCACAAATGCTGACCAGCGAACGGGGCTTTAGCCCCTGAGGCCAATGCACGGAGATTATCCCCTCGACACAAGGTCGGATCCTTTGAGAGGATACGGCGCATGGACGAAGCTAAATTCAAATGGCAGGATGCCATTGGGATTGTTGGGCTGCTGCTGGGAGTCGGAGGTATGAGCGACATGCCCCTTACCCTCCGAATAACCTGTTTCGGCCTTTGCGCCGCGTGTATGCCAGTTTCCTTTGTTAGTCACAAAAATTGGCCAGTAGCGGTGCGCTGGATAGCTTCAATTGTAGTAGTCGCTCTAATGGGGGTTTTGATCTATTTCGCGATTCGATCCGCCTCCCCCATTGTTGACGTTACGCCGGAAAATATGACATTCATTTCGGCGGGAGACACCTACGACATCAAGGTAAGGAATGTAAGCGACGAAGATGTCTACGTGGTCGAGCTATTGATCCGAGCTAAGGATGACGTTGGATCGGAAGATGATTTCGATGTTGAAATACCGGATGAGAGTCTGCACGAACTTGAAGGCAGGCCCCACCAAAATCCCCCCGCATACGATGTAAACGCCCTTTCCTGCAAGGCAGCCGAAGCGGGAAAGAGGCTCACCTATCTATTTGCCATTGACCACATGTCCCCACATGAAACCAGGCATATCGTACTCAACTACAAAGCCGGAAAGCGTCTCGATCTCGTTAGCAAAATAATCAACTTTGAAACAGCGCAAGTCCCGATTTCCTCTTTGGAAGGGACAAGCAGGACACGATCTATTCCGCTCCAAGAGTTTGCCTGTGGTGGGATGGCTAGAGGCTATATCTTTAGGCCTAAGCCGCGATGAGGTTCTTGTACTCTAGTATCGGGGTCTCAATCAGCTTTTGCATCGTGTCACGGAAGAAGGTAAGGGTCTCGCCGATTGTTGATTCGCCACTGTCAAGCCCCAACCACCCCTAACCCCTTTCTTTTCCTGGCAACAAACTGGAGATTATCTACTTGACTCAATGCCCCATCCGGGTGCAGGATTAGGGCATGTTGGAGACGAGAGCGATCCAGCGTTACATCTACCTTCGCATTTTGCGGTGGCGGATCGTCATGCGCGCCCATCCCTATCGCACCGCCGTCATTTCTGCTGTCGGAATTTTTGCCCTGTTGGTGAAACTTGGCTGGCGACATCTCTACAAGATTCCCGCGTGGTCAACGAGATTCGGAAATTACGTGCTTGGGCTCGCGCAGAATCATCCCCATTTGGCCCGGATACTGCATGTGATCCTAAACGCGGTGCCAGATGCGGTGCCTTTATTTCTAGCTCTGGCCGGGCTGGTCTATCTAATGCCTAGACTAGCTAAACGAATTGAGTCAAGCGGCCCCCTGAGAGTTGGGATCGCAGTGCTGTTTATCCTATTCGCTCTTTTGGCGATTGGCGTAAATGCGATCAATCGGGAGGCCCAAGAGCACAAAAGTGACGATGAGGATTCGAGAATAAAATCGGTCGAGGCGACAAACGAGCAGATACTGAAGGCCGTTGTGAGTCCTCCGCTGGATGAATCCCAACCAGCCAGAATGTACCGAGTCGAGGAGGTCTTACGCAATAAGTTCATCCTGACCCATACGGATATTTCCCCGGACATATTGGCTAAAACCGCATGGCCTCCCACAGCCTGGATGAATCAGCAATTGGAACTTTTGCATGAGAATTTCAAATTTGCGGAGCCTGCTCCCAAGCAGCCGACGGTAATACAACAGATCGCGACCGAGCCAAAGCAGGCGCAAATAGGAGTTAGCTTCTACAACGACGATGTGGTGAGAACTCCATCCCACAATATCGAAGTGGTTGTAGACCCTGTAGACCAAGTAACTTTCAGTGTCGATATAGCGGCTTATGGGATCGGGGACACGGCAGCAAAAAACGTCAAATACTGGATTAGGGTGTGCGGCGGTTGCGCTTGGGCTTCTGAACCGAAGGGGTCTTCGTCAGTTCCCGAAAAACCATTGGACAGACAATTTGTAGTCTCAGAGGTTCTGCCCAATGTATCCATTCCGAAAATCACTTTAGAAGTAAAACGTCCACCCGCTGCGTCGCCTATATACCTTGGCTTCTACTATACCTGCGACAACTGTGCCCCTCTTGACTCAACTAAGCCTATCCCGTTAGTTATAACTTTCCCTACGCCGCTTGCCTTTCCCGTCAGCACCTTATACTCCACTACCGGGCCTTCAATGAGTTTCAACATCGTGTCACGGAACAGATAAGGGTTATTACGGTTATTGAATCTGAATGTCATTTCGTCGAGGTAAGCAGAGAGATGCTTCGCAGAGATTTTATGCCACGATCCGAGGATGCCGCGCTTCAGCAGCGAGAATGCGGACTCAATCCCGTTGGTCGTAATGTCGCCGTTGACGTATATGTGATCCTTGTGCCGGATCGTCTTGTGCTTCTCTATCGAGTGACCGGCGCGTTTCAGGGCCATTGGGTAGCCCATCATCTCATCCGTCATAATCACGTCCACGTCGCCGCTCACATTCTCTTTGATGTACTTCGCCAGCGTGCCACTCTTCACATCCTCTGCGTGGAAGAAGCGGAGTTGACCTTCGCGCTGCTTGATTCCGAACACGACTTCTTTGTTGTCCCATCCTGCGGCCCATCCACGGCCCCGAACTTTGCCGCCGATGAACGTCTCATCCATCTCCACTGTGCCGGTCAAAGGCTCAGGGTTCGCCTCTTTCATCGCTGCGCGGATGCGATGGCAGAGATACCACGCCGTCTTATACGACCTCTTGCCGAGCATCCGGTAGACCTGCGAAGCCGAGATGCCTTTCTTCGACTCGCACATCAGGTAGGTAATCAGAAACCACTTTGTCAGCGGCAGGTGGGAGTCATTGAACGTCGTCCCAACCGTCACAGAAAACTGGTAGTGGCATGAGTTGCAGTCGAACACTTTCCGGGCCTTCACCGGCGTCACCTGATCGTGACCGCAGCGCAGGCAGCGCACGCCATCCGGCCAGCGCAGATGCATTAGGGCCTCACGGCACTTTTCGTCGGTTGCGAAGTCCTCTACGAGCGTCATCAATTCCACGGAAGCGGGGATCATAGCGTCACCATGTCAGCGAAGATGAAGAAGCACCCCAGAGACATGACCAGCGATGAACTAGCTACGCATGTATTCCATCCAAAGGTCTTAGCAGCGGCCAAGCGGCATATTGCGGAGTCCAACGCCCCAAAGTCACCCGCTAAATCGTCTCGAAAGGCTTCTAAATGAACCATATAAGAGACTTTAGCAGGATTTCAATTTTGAGTCAAGTAGATAATCTCCAACAAACTTGGCATTCCAGTTTTCACGGCCTGCTAAACTAGAAGTAGTAAATAAGTCAGAAAAGCCCGGCCACCGCGCCGGGCTTTTTGCATGGAACCAGAGCCACTGACTTAACCTCTTTAGAAGGGATACTTTGGGTTTTGGCCCAGACCGTAACCCCTTTATAAGGGATACTTTGAGACTTAAGTATGGGGAGGGGGTACCCCCTCGCAGGCCGGCCTCCAGCCGCCTCTACCTCGACGCCGTTGCGCCAGCCACCGCCGCCCGCAGCGCAACCACCCGGTCCAGCACCCGCTCCGCCATCGCCCGCTTCGTCATCTCGGGGATCTCCACCGCCGCATCCGCCGTCACGAACACCGCCGCGTTCCGGTCCGACTCGAACCCCACTCCGGCCCGCGAAACATCGTTCAGCACAATCGCGTCCGCGCCCTTCGCCCGCATCTTCGCCCGCGCGCGATCTACGTCCTCGTCCATCTCCGCCGCAAACGCAATCACCAGCGTCCCTGCCCTTCGCGCCGTAGAAGCATCTCGCAAAATATCGCTAGTCGCCTCCAGCTCCAGCGTCGTCCCGCCCTCACGCCGCAGCTTAGCCTCGCTCACACTCGCCGCGCGAAAGTCCGAAACCGCCGCCGCGCCGATCACCACCGTCGCCTGCACCAGATGCTCCATCACCGCTCCGCGCATCTCCTCCGCCGTGGTCACCGGAACCAAGGCGCAGCCCGCGGGCGCCACCAGTGCAGTCGGCGCCGAAATAAGAATCACCTCAGCCCCTCGCGCGCGCGCCGCCTCCGCAATCGCGTAGCCCATTTTTCCCGAAGAGCGATTGCCCAAAAACCGCACCGGATCGATCGCCTCTCTGGTCCCGCCCGCCGTCACCAGCACCGTCTCACCGACAAGGTCCTGCTTCGGAGCAACCGCACTCATCACCGCCTGCGCAATGGTCTCAATCTCCGCCAGCCGGCCCGATCCCACCATGCCGCACGCAAGATAGCCGCTGTCCGGCTCAACCAGGATCACGCCACGCTCGCGCAGCGTCGCAACATTCGCCCGCGTCGCCGCATGGTTCCACATATTCACATTCATCGCCGGAGCAACCACTACCGGCGCAGTCGTCGCCAGCAGCATGGTCGAAAGAAAATCGTCCGCCAGTCCATGCGTCATCTTCGCGATCATGTGCGCCGTCGCCGGCGCAATCACCACCACATCCCCCCACTGCGCCTCCGCAATGTGCTCGATTTGCCCGGTATCAGTAGCCGCCGCGCCTACTTCGCCCGCCTCGCCCCACAGGCCCGTCATCACTCTGTGCCCGGTCAGCGACGAGAACGTCAGCGGCCGCACAAACTCCTCCGCCGCCCGCGTCATCGCCACGCGCACCTCGCAGCCCCGCTGCTGCAGGCTGCGCACCAGCTCCGCAGCCTTGTACGCCGCCACACCGCCGCACACGCCCACCATCACGCGTGGCGCCTGCTCCTGATTGTTGGAATCTGCCATCGTTTATTCCTTGCAGCCGGAGCGCTCTGTATCAGCTCGTAGCGCCCATTCTCAAGAACCAGCCAGCGCAAAGTCTGTCGCGTCTTCGCTGCGGCTCATCACCGGGTTCTGCTGCAGATTGTACTGCTTAAAGTCGGTGGCCACTGTCTGGCTCACGTGCTGCTCGGTGTAGTCGAATATCTTGCTCAGCGGAGTCGCGCCACCCTCCTGCTGCAGCGCCTGCACCAGGTAGTAGGTAAAGAAGCCGTGCTTCAGCGTGTCGCTCTCCAGCGACTCCTGCTCCGTCCCCGCTGCCGCAAACACCATCCGTCCCGAGCCCTGCGTAATGTGCTTGAGCGTCTCCGTCGAGGGCGCCGCGTTCTTAATCCCCGGCGCAATCAGCTTCGGGTCCTGCACCGTGGCGTTGCCGCTGTAGCACGTGTCCAGAAAGATCGCCGCACGCTGCGCCTTCACACGCGTCGCAATCGCATTCGAAATCTCCACCATCGGCAGCGCCGTCGCATACAGGCTGTCTGGGTCGATGTTCGCGCCAATCTCCGTGTCGTGCGTGATGATGTAGTTCACGCCCACCGTGTCCAGGTCGCGCGACGAGCCGTGCGTCGCCACGTACACCACCACCACATCGTCCGGCCCCGCGCTGCGCGCCAGCCAGTTCAGTTGTATCTTGATGTTCTTGGTCGTCGCCTGGTCGTTCAACAGGCTGTGCACGTGGTCTGCCTGGAAGCCGCCGATCTTTGGATCCACCAGCGCATCCTGAAAGCTCTGCGCATCGTTGGCCGTGTACTTCAGCGGCTCAATATTCTGGTCAGTGAATGTCCCAATCCCAACGATCAACGCCCATCTTTGCCCCGGCGGGCCACTAGGTCCACTCGCATTCGCGGCCGGCGCGCCATTACTCGTCACCGCGCGCCTGCCCGGAGCCGGCGTGGACAGCACAAACGGATTCAGCTGCTCCGCGCTCGCGTCCGAGGGAAACAGCTGCGCCTGGCGCATCGCGAAATCCGCCAGTTGCGCGTGTCCCAGCTTGCGCTCCACCAGCGAGCGGTAATACCACGCATCGCCCAGCTCTCCGCACAGCTCAGCCGCGCGCTTCAGCAGTTGGTCCGCGTCCCCCAGTTGGTCATTGCTCGCGCTCGCCGACATCTTCTCCAGCGCCTGCACCACCAGATCCACGCCCGCGCCACATCGCCCACCCTGCGCCTGCGCGCGTGGCACGCAGGCCACACAGCCAAGCGCAGCGATCGTAATGATCGCCAGACGGTGCGAGATTCTCCGAAAGAATTTCATCCCTGCCAAAAATATACCGTCGCCCGTCCGCACCGGTTTCACTTCCGCCTACTGCCCGCGCGCCTTCTGTTTCATTGCAGCAATAATCGCGCCGTTCACGCCGCCCTTGGAGAGCTCGATCTGCCCCTTCGCGCTCAGGTCGAACTTCGCCTGCGAATGCTGGATGGTGTCGATAATGTTCCCCTGGTCCAGCTTCGCCTGCACCATCTGGATCACGTCCGCGTTAGTCAGCGCGTCCGCCGCCGGCGGAGCCGCTGCCACAGCCGCGGCCTGTGCATTCGCCGCCGTCTCCTCGCTCAGCGTCTTGTAGTGCGCCAGCGCCGTGTCGATGCGGCTCTGCGGCTGCAGGAAGTTCTTCTCCGTCGGCTTGGCGTCGATCGCCTTGCCATAATCGATCGCCGCCTCCTGTAGATACTTCCGCGCCTTGGTAAAGTCCTCGGACTGATAGCCCAGCGCCTCGTTCACCACGCCCAGGTCGTACTGCCGATAGGCGTCCTCATCCGGCTGCGCGAAGGGAGTCATCGTCTCCAGACCCTCCAGCGCGCGCGTCCACAGCTTCTGGTCCATCAGCGTGTCGGCGTCGTCCAGCCCGCCGCCGTGCGCCAGCAGCACCTCCACCTGCTCGGAGGTGTTCACCAGATTCGACGCTACATCGAACGCGATCGACTGAACCAGCCACGTCTTCAGTTCCGCCGGAGTGGGTGGCTGCTCCGCCTGCTGCGATGGGCCGTTGCCCCCCGTGGGCATCTTGATATGCGACGCCAGTATCCCTGTCAGCGCAGACGTCTTGCTCGCATTCGGGTTCGCCGGGGGCGGCAGCACAAACTCCTGATCAAAGGCCGTCTTCACCGTATTGGCCGCAATCGACCGGCTCCCGCGCACGTCCTGCGCGTTGAAGGTCGCAGCCATCATCCCGATCACACGCTCCGTCGGCAAAGACGCAGCCGGCTTCTTGCCAAAGCTGAAGCCCTGCTCCTGCGTCACCGCCGGCGGCGGCTGCGTGTAGCTTGTCACCTGCACGTTGATCACCGCATCCGGCTTCTCGCCCGGGCCTAGGCCCACCGTGCGCAGCCGGGGGTCGTTGTTGACGATCATGCTTTCGATCGTCGACTTCAGATTGAGAATGACGTCCCCGGGAATCCCCGGCCCTGTCACATTCACGGCGAACGCCGAGCCCGCAATGTGTCCTGTGGGCGGCAGCTTGCGCACCAGCACGATCTTTTTGCGCCCGAACCCGCCGCCAAAGTTCTGCGCATGCGCCGCCGGACCGCAAAGCGCCACCATCCCAAGCAGAAGGACCGACAGAAACCCAAATCTCGCTCTGAACATACAGCACACCCAGGAAACAGAAGAGTTGACTCCAACCATTCGCTGCAACATCGAACTGCGTGGCCCTGTTGCTGACTTATGAATGCTGACTGATGACGATCTTATCGCGCCGTCCCCTGCGGACGGCAAGCCGGCGCGATCCCGCGCAGCTCCCTACCCGATATGCACAGCTCTTCGCCTGCTCTGCTGCTGCGCGTACTTCCGAAACTTCCAGCCCGCGGCCGCCGTTTCCGCCAGTCTATTTCGCCTTCGTCGTCGTCGCCGGTGTCGGCGAGGGCGGCGCACTCAACAGCGTGCTCGGCGTTGCCTGCCGTTGGGACTCGCCCCCAGTCGCCGTCGTCAGAGGCTTCAGTCCGATGCTCGCCGTCAGGTACGTGATGTCCGGCTTGGTCGCCGCCGCCAGGTCGTACACCGAGGTCGTCGTCGATGAGCTCTTCGGCACCAGGTATCCCTGGCGAAGGTCCAGCTTGTCCAGATACGGCGTCAGCTCCGAGGAGTACGCATTCGGCACCAGGACATAATCGCCGGGAACCAGGTTCAGGCCGCTCGAGGTCTGCGCCAGTTGCCGCGCCAGTTGCGTCGCATAGGCGGCCTTGGGCATGCTGTTCAGCAGGAACGTTGTCCTCTGTTCCATCGCGCCGTACAGGTTGCAGAAGCCTTTCAGCGCCGTCACGCTGATCGCCGGCAGCCCGATCAGTGGCGAGAAGCGGCCAACCTCGTTGGTCAGGTTCTTGATCACAAGGTAGAACGTAGACTCCTTGTGCGTCATCGACAGGTTCACCGCCATCTGCCCCGACCCGCCCGGCAGCACCATCGCGCTCATCTTCTGCGAGCCCGACGACGGATTGAAGCTCATGTCTTGCAGCGGAGGCAGCTTGCCCGTCGAGTCCGGAAACAGCCCGGCCAGCGACATCCACGCCATGGTGTCCAGATACTCCGGCAGCAGCGACTGGTTCTGCACCATATCCAGGCGCAGCTGCGCCGACTGCAGCTGATTGAACTTCTCCCGGTCCTCGCCCGCCATGTGGAAGCCCTCGACCGAGACATTGGCCGAGATGTCGCCCGGGTGGTCCAGCAACTCGTTAGAGTCGATGCTGGTGGCCAGGCGCAGCGAAGTCTCCTTGGTCTTGGGGTCGGTGTAGTAGTGGTAGTAATCCACCAGCCGGTCCGACGCGCCCGACGGGTTCGCCGCAGCCGCAGGGTCCGTCTTCCTGAACAGCCCGCGCCCGCCTACGCCTGCAGGGTGATTCGTGCTCGGGGTGTCCGCGACCGCGCCAAAGGCGTCCCAGAAGTTCTGCGAGTCATGCGGCGCCGTATGCCCGCCTGTGCCGTCGCCGGCCTGCGCCGCCGCCATCATCTCCTCGGCCAGCGCCGAACGCGTTGAACTCGATTCGAGCAGGCCCATCAGCCCGCCGGTCAAAATTGTCTGCTGCAGGAAACTACGTCGACTTGCGCTCATGATTCCACGTCCTGTCCAAGACAGAGTTGAAAAGAGCAAGGGGAGGAGGCTTTGAATATATCCGAATCCGGTCCCGCTTGGTAGGGCCAGACCATGAATCCTGAAAACCTGCGGATATCACCCTCGGGGCCCGTGGAACTTGCCGTCGGCGGCCGCCGGACGGGTTATGTAACCTCTGTACAAGTGATACGCGATTGCGCGAAAAAAGTCGCGCTCCAATACGATAAAACCCGCGTCAATTGCGGAGATTCGCAACTTTCCGCGCTCGAAAATTAAGCCATGCTTAAGCTCGTCCCACCCACGCAACAAAGTGCACACTGCCCGCATCCGTGCACCCGTCGTCCGAATCCAATAGACTTGCCTCTTGCCCACTCAACTCCAATCCCGCGGCCGCAACGTCCTCGGCCAGCCCCTATCCACCTGCGGCTGCGAACCCATGACCGGCTTCTACCGCTCCGGCTGCTGCGAGACCGGCCCGGAGGATTTCGGCATCCACACCATCTGCTGCATCGTCAACCATCCCTTCCTCGAAGCCTCCAAAGCGCTGGGCAACGATCTCTCCACCCCCATGCCGCAGTATGGCTTCCCCGGCCTCAGGCCCGGCGACCGCTGGTGCGTCTGTGCCGCGCGCTGGCTCCAGGTCGAACAGGCCGGCGCCGCCTGCCCCATCGTCCTCGAAGCCACCCACGAGGCCACGCTGAAGATCGTCCCCTTCGAGCTCCTCATCCAGTACGCCGTCATCCCCGACCAGCTGCACTAAGGTCGGCCACCCATTCGATTTTGGGTGCCACATCTTCGCGACCCCAGGGAGCTAAGGTGGGAGACGAACTGCGGGTGCCCCATCTAGGCTTGCTTGGGTGGGATTGAGAAACAAACGTGGGTACCCCCATCTTCGCGACCGCAGGGAGCTAAGGTGGGATCGAGTAGTCCCCTACCGCACCAGCCACGCCGACGCCGCCACCACCAACCCCGCAACCCCCAGCGCCAGTCCGCCGACGAAGAAGCTCCGCCGCCGCGTAAACAGCGTAATCGAGCTCAGCACCACCGCGATCTGGAGCAGCGCCTCGCCCAGGTCGAAGCGCACCGCCTTTTGCTCGGCGACCTTCACCTCGGCCTCATACTCGTCGGCCTTCGCCTGCTCGTCCTTCAGGTCGTCCGTCCACTTCGCGATATGCGCCTTGTACTCGACGATCTTCGCCGCCGTCTGCTTCGGGTCCGTACTCGGCTGCATCGCCAGCAGGTCCACCGTCACCATCAGGTTGTCCTGCCGGATCTTCTTCGCCTCATACAGGCTCCACTGGTCGCCCGCGCGCGACTGCGCCAGCACCGCCTCCGTATGGCTGCGGTGTCCCAGCACCGTCACCATCGCCACCAGCACCGCAAGGATCGAGATCGCCAGCGAAATGCTCGTCAGCGACTCCTCCCCACCCTCTTTCACCTGCTTGGCAAACTCCTGCATCTCGGTCGCTTCCATATGTCGGCCATTCTAGCTCGCCGAGCTGGACAGACGCACCGCCCTGCGCCCGCATCCTATCCTCTGAATTCCACGGAGGCCCAGATGCCCGCACCGCAGACGCAAAAGACCGACACCCCCGACCCCAACGCCCTCGCTGGCACCACCAACTCGCTCGGAGCCGAGAGCAAGCTCGGCGGCCAACCCGCCACCGACGACAACGTCGTCGAAGCCATCGACGAAGAAGGCCCTGAGATTCCCCGCTCCGACCCGCAGCACAGCGACCAGTAGCCTCTGCGGCGTATAGTGCTCTTAGGAGCACAGTCATGGGCCGCAGACTTGCATGGCACGAGCGTCTCAATAAGATCCGTAGTTGGATCTTATTCCTAGGCACAGCCTGCTCAGACTTTTTCTGGTCTTGTGCTGCCGAGGACGACGGGTCTTTTTTTCCCTAGCTGATTAGCCCTCGGCACTACACCCCGGCAAAGCGATGAGTGAGTCCTTACCCCTCGTCCTTCCACCCCGGCAGCTCCTGCGAGCCCGTAATCAGCCGCGCGCCGTCGTGCAGCGTCAGGTACGTCCACGCCCACTGCCGAAAGACGCCCAGCCGGTTGCGGAAGCCGATCAGGAAAAACACGTGTACCATCAGCCACGCCAGCCACGCCATCAAGCCCGACCAGTGCGCCTTGAACGGCCATACAATATTCGCCACCGCGGCCTTGCGTCCGATGGTCGCCATATCGCCCTTGTCGAAATAGTGGAAGCCCTTCACGTCGCGGCCTTCCGATCCAGCCTCATGCCCGACGAGACTGCCAATGCGCCGCGCCGCGTATGTCCCCATCTGGATCGCAGGCTGCGCCACGCCCGGAATCTGCCGCCCGTTCTCCACCACATGCGCCAGGTCACCGCAGACGAAGATCTCCGGATGCCCCTTCGGGTTCAGATATTGGTCCACCAGTACGCAGCCCTTCTTGTCCGTCTCGGCGCCCAGCATCCTGCCCAGCGGCGACGCCTGCACGCCCGCCGCCCACAGCGTCACTACAGCGTCGATCCTTTCCTTGCCTCCCACCACCACATAGCCCGGCTGCACATCGGAGACCACCGCGCTCGTGCGCACCTCAACGCCCAGCGCGTTCAGTTGCTGCAGCGCCTTTGCCTGCAGGTCCGCCGGATACATCGCCAGAATGTACGGGGATCCCTCCAGGATCAGCACCTGCGCCTGCTTCGTATCGATGTGGCGAAAGTTGTTGCGCATATAGAGCCGCGCAATGTCGGAGATCGCGCCCGCCAGCTCCACCCCCGTCGGCCCTCCGCCCACGATCACAAACTGCAGCGGAGGATGCGTCCCATGCTCCATCATCTGCCGCTCCGCCAGCTCAAACGCCAGCAGCACCCGACGCCGGATCTCGGTCGCGTCCTCCACCGTCTTCAACCCCGGCGCCAGCGTTGCCCACTCCTCATGCCCAAAGTAGGAGTGCGTCGACCCCGCCGCAACAATCAGGTAGTCATATTCCAGCATCGCGCCGGACTTCAGCCGCACTCGCCGCTCCTCCAGCTCAAAGCCCACCGCCTCGTCCATCAACACCTCGACGTTCGGGTGCGGGCTTAGGATCGACCGGATCGGCTGCGCAATCTCCGCCGGTGACAGCACCGCCAGCGCCACCTGGTACAGCAGCGGCTGGAAGGTGTGATAGTTCTTCCGGTCCACCAGCGTCACATCCACCGGCAGCTTCGCCAGCTCCTGCGCTGCGTTGATCCCGGCAAACCCGCCGCCGATCACCACTACGCGCCTGCGTACCCGCTCCGTTGTTGCTGTGGCCGCCGCACCATTGGCATCTCCCATGGCGAGCCTCCTCTCAATCTCATCTCTTATCTCTATCTTTCTGATGCCACAGGAACCTTCTCGATGCAAACCGTGTCCCAGCCGACACACATATCTCGATGAAAGTGCATCTCACCCGAATAGGAACAGAGCTGGTTCTCCCCGCCATTTTTCTGTTGCCACGCACACGCGCGATGTTACGATCGCGTTACTCCCCGTACTAAATGGGTAAATCCTCCCCTGGGCCCCTTATTCCCCGGCGTACGCTATCGCCTTCTGCGCGATTGGCTCGGGGTGACGCATGTTGCATAGTCCCAAAAGCACCGCGGACACCAGGGCTGTGGATCCGGGCAAGACGCTGGTAAACGTCATTTCTCTTGAAAAGGAAGGTCACCCTTGAATATGAAGATCGAACGTTCGCTGCCTGCTCTTGGAGCTCTAGGAAATTTCGGAATTCTCGCCGCTCTCGCCACATTCACCCTGGCCGCATCGGCGCAGTCCGTAAACCTTGCAGTAAACCCTGCCCCGTCCGTCCACGCGGAGCTGGCGCAACCCAGCTCGTCCTCCTCGTCATCGGACTCGGAGTTCGCTTACGCTCCAGCTGCAGAGACGCCGGCCGCACCCGTCCCGGCGGCATCGGCGGCAGCCGCACCGGCCCCTGCCGAAACCGGCGGCGGCGGTCCCTTCTCCGGCCTCGGCGTGGGCTTCAAGATCGGCACCATCGGCATCGGCTTCGACGTCGCCACGCCCCTCATTCCGGGTCGCCTCAATCTGCGCGGCGGAGCCGGCTTCTTCAGCTACAGCAGCACCTTCACCGCCAGCAACGACAATATCAACGGCACCCTCAAGCTCAATAACGCCGACGCGATGCTCGACTTCTTTCCCTTCGGCGGCAGCTTCCGTCTCTCCGCCGGCGCGACCGTCTACAACAACACCGCCGTCAACGGCACCCTCACCTTCGCCGGCGGCACCAGCTTCACCATGGGCAACAGCAAGTACACCAGCGATCCCGCCAATCCCGCCGCCGGCACCGCTGCCTTGAAGTTCGGCAGCAACACCGTCCCCCGCTTCACCCTTGGCTGGGGCAACATGGTGCCCAGGACCGGCCGCCTCAAGTTCGAGACCGAGATCGGCATTGAGTACATCGGCGATCCGCCCGTGACCTGGAACATCACCGGCGAGGCCTGCACCACCACCAGCGGCTCCGCCGGCGTCCCCTGCGGCTCCGAGACTGGCTATGGACCCGTCGCCCCCGCCGACATCACCCAGGAGCAGACCAACGTGCAGAACGACATCAACGGCCTCAGGGTCTTCCCCGTCGTCTCCATCGGCCTCAGCTACAAGCTCTTCTGAGACACCGCATCCTCGGGCCGGCCACTCCAGTCCCGCATCGCTCTCTCACGGATGCGGGACTTTTTCCGTCACTTAGGCCCTTCTGTCTATGCCCAAATTCTTCTCCGCCCTCTAAATCGATGTATCTCTTGGATCGGCCTGCATCTTTCACGCCCCCTGCACCGTCTCATCCCCCAAGGGGTTGGTTTTGTGTGCAATTTGATACTTAAAGAATCCCCGTAAGCAGCAACTATTTTCGCGGTTTGGTGTTTCCCCATCGATGGCCTGATTCTGGGCGCTTTCTCTCCGAGCTGTCGTGCCGCCGCTTCTGGCTGTCTATAAGCGGCCTTTCCACCCGCAGAAAGGCTTTGAATGAAGCGACTTATCTCTCTCTCGCTTGCCGTCCTGATCACCCTTTGTATGATTGTCGCCAGCGAACGGCGCGCCTGGGGCTACGTCGATCCCGGCTCCGGCCTCATCGCGCTGCAGACCATCGCCTCGGTGATTGCGGCCTGGGCTTATATGGTCCGCCGCCGCATCCGCGCCTTTTTCACGCGCAAGAAAGACCCGCCCGCCGTCCTGCCGGTCGCGCCCAAGGCCGGCGATACTCGCGAAGCTGCATGACCTCAGCCCTCCCCAGCCCCACATTCCGCGATCCCGCAGGCTCCCTCAGTTTTCAGGAGGATCACGTTCTGCGCAGGATCGACCCCTCCGCGCGCGCGGAGACCCTCACCCTGCTCGAATCTCCCTTCTGCAGCGCCATGCAGCAGCGCGGCGACCTCATCGCCGCCGAAGTGGACGACTCCGGCAACACCCTCACCCTCCGCCACCCCCGCATCCCCATTCCCACCTACCCGTGGGAGTGGCCCCCCGCGCAGTGGCTCACCGCCGCCGAGCTGACCCTTGACCTCTGCGACCAGGCCATCGACGCCGGCTGGATCCTCAAGGACGCCACCCCGCTCAACATCCTCTTCACCGGCGCGCGCCCCATCTTCGTCGACATCCTCTCCTTCGAGCGCCGCGATCCCCATTCCTCCCTCTGGCTCGCCTACGGCCAGTATGTGCGCACCTTCCTGTTGCCCCTGGTCATGCACCAGACGCTCGACTGGCCGCTGTCGCTCTCGCTCTTCCGCCGCGATGGCTACGAGCCCGCCGACTGCTACGCCGCCCTCGGCTGGCGCCAGCGTCTCTCCCGCGCCGCCCTCTGGCCCATCACCCTGCCCACGCTGCTCGACCGCCGCAAGACCGCCCCCGACACGCCTGCCGCGCCAGCAAAAAAATCTCCTGCACCCACCCATGACCCCGAGGTCGCGACCCGCGTCCTCAAGCGCACCCTCAACGACCTCCGCCGACGCACCCGCCGCGTAGCTCCGCAGGAATCCTCCTCCACCTGGAGCAGTTATCCCGCCTCACTCACCCACTACACCGCGGACGAGAGCGCCGATAAGCGCGACTGGGTCCGCCGCACAATTGAACACACCCGCCCCGAGCATCTGCCCTTCAGCGTTTTGGACATCGGCGCCAACACCGGCGAGTTCAGCCTCCTCGCAGCCGACCTCGGAGCAGAGGTCGTCGCTCTCGAGCGCGACCAGGCCTCCGCCGACCGCATCTTTCTCGCCGCCCGCAAGCGCAGTCTGCCCATCACCACTATCCTCGCCGACATCGCGCGCCCCACCCCCGCCGTCGGCTGGGAGAACGCCGAATCCCTCGCCCTGCTCCCGCGCCTCGAAGGCCAGTTCGACCTCGTCATGATGCTCGCCGTCATCCACCACCTCATCTTGATGGAGCAGATCCCGCTGCCCGCCATTCTGGCCCTCTGCCATCGCCTCACCCGCCGCCATCTCATCGTCGAGTGGGTCCCCGTCGAAGACCCCATGTATCAGAGCCTGATGCGCGGCCGCGACGCACTCTACGGCTCGCTCTCCGAAGCCGACCTGCTCACCGCCTGCGCCGGCCGCTTCCGCATCCTCGACCGCCACGCGCTCGGCAATGGCCGTATCCTGTTCTTGCTGGAAAAAGCCTGACCGAAGCAGCCGTGACGGAGAAAGCCTGATGGAAGAAAGTTTGACCGAAGCCGCCTTGATGGAGAAAGTCCAAGCCTGATGGAAGAAACCCGCCGCATGACGGGCCGCATCCTCAAACGATTCTGCCAGTGCATCGGCATCGCCTCGCTCATCCTCGTCGTCAACTATGGCGACCTGCTCGGCGGCGGCTCCGACGTGCGCATGCACACGCCCTTCCCCATCGCCTCCATCTGCTACGCGCAGATCGTCGACATCCTCCTCGTCGCGCTTCTGCTCTTCGTCATCCTCTCGGTCGCCGCGCGCACCCGCTACTACCCGTGGGTGCGGCTGCTCGCGGCCATCGTCATTCCCCCCTACCTCATCCAGCGCACCCAGTCGCTCTTTCCCTTTGACCTCATTGAAGGCATCGTCATCATCCTCCTCGTCGGCTGGGCCGGCGTGCTCCTTCTCCTTCTGCTGCGCTTCGCCAAGTGGTATCGCCGGCTCATGCGCGTGGGCAGCGCCATCGCCGCCGCGCTCATCATCTTCGCCATATCGAGCATCGGGCAGCTCGTCTGGGTCGCTCGCTGGCAGCCCGCACCCAACCGCATCGTTGCCGCCTGGGACCAGAAGCCATCTGCCGCAACTCCACAGCTCCCGCGCGACCACCCCCTGCTCGTCTGGATCGTCTTCGACGAGCTCTCCTACGACCAGGTCTTCGAGCATCGCGCCCGCGACCTAAACCTCGCCAACTTCGACGCCCTCCGCGCCCAGAGCACCCTCTTCACCGACACCCAGCCCGCCGGCTACCACACCGTCAAGATCATCCCCTCGCTGCTCACCGGCAAAATCGTCGATGGCATCCGCTACAACTTCCACAACCATCTCTGGGTGCATCACGAAAACGAGTCCGGCTGGCAGCCCATCGCCGGCCCCGACACCGTCTTCGCCGACGCCCAGCAGGCCGGATGGCGCACCGCCGCCGTCGGCTGGTACAACCCCTACTGCGCCATCTACTCCGGCGCCATCGACGATTGCTACTGGACCAACCGCGACATGTTCGACGGCCTCATGGCGCAGGGCGCGCCCTTCTGGACCAACGTCCGCGTGCCCCTCCAGCAGGTCGTGCGCGAGATCAAGTCACCCGCCCGCGCCGACCGCGACCTCTGCACCTTCGACGTCCGCCATCGCTACCAGACCGAGACCGACCTGCAGCAGCACGCCTTCGATCTCCTGCACACCGACCAGGCCGACTTCGTCTTCATCCACCTCGCCGTCCCCCACAGCCCCAACATCTGGAGCCGCATCCACGACGGCTACACCCAGTACTGCGACAGCTCCTACCTCGACAACCTCGCCCTCGCCGACAAGGTCCTCGGCCGCATGCTCTCCATCCTGCGCGCCTCGCCGCGCTGGCCCCAAACCACCCTCATCGTGCAGGGCGACCACGGCTGGCGCATCGACGCCTGGAACTGGCTGCCCGCATGGACCGAGGAGGACGATGCCGCCTCTCGCGGCGTCTTTGACACTCGCCCCGCGCTGCTCATCCACCAGCCCGCCCAGCAGCAGCCGCAGACCGTCGCCCAGCCCTGGCCCATCATTCAGGTCCACTCCGTCGTCGAGCAAACCCTCCACGCCCAACCACCCACCTTCTAACGCTAATTCGCGGACGGCCGCTCGATGTGGTCGATGATGAGGACCTGCCCCTGCCCCTTGGTCGGCACCAGCTTCAGTCCAAGCTGCTCCTCGATCGCCGTAAACAACGAGACGGTGTCCGCATCTGCCGACGGCGCGGCGCCGTTGTCGTTGCCCGGCGACGCGCTGGAGATGGGCGTCCACTTGAGAGAAACCTCGTATCTTCCGGTGAGCCCGGTCTTGTTGATCACGACGCGGCCACCGATGTCCGGCGCGGCCATCAACATGTTGACCAGCATAGGCACCGACACAGCTGTTCCCTTGATCGCCGATGAACCTACCGAGATCCCGCTCTGGGAGGTATCGGGATTCTCCTTCAACTTCAGCCCGCCCTTCGCTACCACCAGTTCATACTCCGGCATCTCGCGCGTCTCAAAATGCGCCTTCAGCTTGAACCGGTCCGCGAGCAGGGATTGCTGCATCTGGCCCGTTATTTTTCTCTTTTCATCCGCGGTCATCTTTTGCATCGCGTCGCGTATGGAGTCGGGCGGTTTGGTCTGGATCACGTATCTTGCGTTGTTGATCCAGTCCGGTCCGATCAGAAGGCCGTTAGAATTCGCCGGCACGCCAAATGCTGACTGAATGTAAACGAGGAGCCGTATACCGAAGCCGGTTCCATCCCACGGCTTGATCGAGGCAACCTCAAAGGACGGCGATGCCGATACGGCCGGGATGTTCGCGGCCTGATCGGCAGCGCTTCCAGCTTGCGCCGGCTTGTCCTGCGCCATCGCCGCAGTCGCAGTGAACGATAGCGCGAGAATGATAAAACTCAACGTGCGCCTGAACATGCTCACCAGCCTACCTCGTTCCATGCACGATAGCTTTTCAGTTCTCTGACGGCCGCTCCACATGATCGATCACGAGCACCTGCACCTGTCCCTTGCTCGGTTCCAGCTTCAGCCCGAGTTGCTCCTCCAGCGCCGTATAGATCGAAGGCTCAGTAGAGTCCGGCGGAGGCGGATCGCTGGCCGAGGAGTGCAGCGTGAAGTCGTACGCCCCCGTCAGCCCTGTCTTGTTCTCAACAAAGTGGCCAGTCATGTCCCCGAGGTTCGCCGCCAGGGTATCCATCAAGATTCCTTGCCCCGTCATATTCCCATGGCCCATCGTCATCGCTTGTCTGCCCATAGGCTTGCCGTCGCCTCGCTTCAGCCCGTTTGCATAGGTGTCGCCCGCTTGTGCCTCGTGCATCTTCAGTCCACCCTTCGCTACCACCAGCTCGAAAATCGGCACCTCCCTGGTCTCAAAGTGCACCTTCAACTTCAAACGATCCGCCAGTAGGGCCTGCAACATCCGTTCCTGCACTGGCTCACGCTCCTTTGAAGTTAACTTCAGCAACTGCTCGGTCGTGGCGCTATCGGGCTTGGCTTCAATGTCGTATCGGTCCGGCTCAAGCCACCCCGGGCCGCCCATACACCGAAGGAAGCCCATTTGGTATGCATTGCATATAACATTCTTCAGACTCTGATTCATTGCTAAGTAAGTTCCGTTCGGCCTCGGGCCTCCACCCATTAGCCGCGCGTTTGGGTCGCTAGGCTTGAACGTTGCCACATCGAAGGCAGCGCCGGGAAGAAGTACATCCTCGGCCTTCGGATCGCTCCCGCTGGCCGCCGGTGCTGCCGCCTTCTCCTGCACCATCGCCACCGGAACCACGCTCGCCGCTGGCTGCGTCACCTCCGCCCCATCCACCGTCGGCATCTCCAAATGGTCGATGGCGAAGACCTCGACGGGCGCTTTGGTGGGCTCGAACTTGAGACCAAGCTGCTCCTGTACGGCGGTGAAGAGGCCAGGCGGGGCATTGGGGTCGGTGGCATGGACCTCGTCCGCGGTGTAGTGGAAGGTGAAATCGTAGTGGCCCGTGAGCCCGGTCTGGTCGACGACGGGGCGGTCGAGGAAGAACTGCATACCAAGAATGAAATTGGGTATGGAACAGTTGGTATAGGTCTGCGTCATCTCGGTTCCATGGCTATAGCCCTGCTGGTTAGGCTGGTCTTCGGGCTTTGCGGCGGCCGTCAGCTTCGCGCCGCCCTTTGCCACCTGGATTGCGTACACCGGCAGTTCGCGCTGATCGCGATGCATTTTGAGATGGAAGCGGTCGGCAAGCAGGTTCTGGATCATCTCCTGTTGCTGGCGCAGGTTTGGTTCGCCCGCGATGTCGGTCTTACCCTCAATGTCATAGGAGCTGGTCTCCGCCCATGCAGGCAAGTCGATAACCTGGTGCTTGTTGATGGAGTAGGCGAACATCATCAGGCTGGTGATGCTCTCGTTGCGAATGCTAATGCGGTCGCCGGCATTGTGAAACCCCTGGCTATTCGAGGCCGGATCGTGCGGCTTGATAGTGGCGACCGCAAAGGATGGATGCGCGTCCGCGGCCATCGGTTTAACGGGCGTGATGCCCGCGTCTTGCGCAGGTGCGGATTCAGCATGGATTTGCGGGGCATGGACAAGACCGAAGGCGAACGGCAATGCGACGGCGATCACTGCGGCCACGGTCAGAAGCAGTTTTCTGCTCAGGTCGAGTTTTCGCCCCGCTTGCTCAGTCATGATTTGCACGATGCGCCGCTTCAGGTCGGCTCCGGTCACTCCGGAGACGCAGGCGAGCGGCGACTCCACGCAGAACTCGCAGACCTTCAGGACGCTCTCGGCATAGACCTGCGGTTGGTGACACACTCGCAGCACCTCCTCGTCGCAGGCGCGCTCGCGTTCTTCCACCAGCCGTCCCTCCATCCACCACACAAGCGGGTAAAACCAGAAGATCGCCTCCACCACCATGTGGACTGCCGAGGTCAGGTTGTCACGGCGCTGCACGTGGCAGACCTCGTGCGCAAGAACGGCCTCCAGATGCGCGTCGTCGAGGTGTTGCGAGATTCCCTCCGGCCACAGGAGAATCGGATGGACGATCCCGAAGACTCCCGGCTCCATGGGACCGCGTGAAGAAAGGATCTCAATTTGTCTTGGTATCTTCGCGGCCAGCTCCATCCGGCGGAGCGCCTCGATCTCGCGGCCCTCGACCAACAGCGTGGCCTTGCGCCTTATCTTCACAACTCGCCGCCATTGCGCATACCAGGAGGCCAGGACCGCGAAGAACCCGCAGAGCCACATCACCGCAAGGACAGCCGGAAGCGAAGCAATCCAGGGGTGAGAAGGTGTCGGCTGCACAGGCATGGGGGTCGTCGGCGTATAGAACGCAGTGACATCCGTAAAGGGCTGGCTCATCTCGTCGACTGCGAAGTACATGGAGGTCCGCGATTCCGTCGGATGGGTGGGCCGCTTCAGATGGCTGCCCGCGGCAATCAGCAACGAAAACGGAATGAGGAATTTGACTGAAGCCGTCAACCAAAGCCAATACCGCGCCCGCGCCTGATACTTGCGCAGGGCCAGGGCAAGCAGCGCGACCACCGCAGCGAAGAGCGTGGACTGCCACAGATGGTTGCCCAATTCACCTGCAATTGCTCCCCATATCGTCGGCGAAGAATTCGGGTTCATTGCGGTTTGTCCTTTCGCTCAAGTCTCTTCAGTTCGCGCTCTGCCTCTTTCACATCGTCCAGCCGAAGCCTGCCCGATCGGACCAGGTGCATCACGATCAGCTGGGAGCGTCCGCCGAACATCGTTAGCAGTTCGTCGATCAACCTCAGCTGCGCGGCGTCCCGCGCCACAAGCGGTTCGAAGATATGGAAGTTGCCGATCTTTCCCGCCCTACGCACGATCTTCTTCGCCTCCATACGGTAGGTCGTGGTCTGGATCGTCCCATAACTCGGCCTGTCCTCCTCGGGAAAGGCCTGCTGAATCTCACGGATGGACGCTTTGCCGCGCGTCCAGAGAGTGTCCATGATTTGAAGTTCGAGCTTCGACAACTTCGGTCCGCGCATTTACCCCTCCAACATGTGTGTGATTTTCTATAACATGTGTTTGTTATCTGTCAAGCTATCGAGAATTTCCGCCTTTTCCCGTCAACCCCCAGGACCACCTAACTCACTGACCCACCAGACAATAGAGTTGGCATAACAGTTATGCTCCGCGCGGTAGAATAGAAGTAGTAGAGATAAAAGAAGGCCCTGCCGCCCGCAGGGCCTTTTTGTTTTTAGCTCGTCCTTTGTTTTCTTATGCTTGACCCATAACCCCTCTGACATCATCGGCTTACAGCCAACTCGCTGCTGATGCCTGAAAACAAATGCCTTAGACATACCCCGGGGGGAGGGGTAAGGAGCACAAGAGAAGAGATTCTGTCCGTATCGATGCAGCGCACAGCAGACCCGAAAGAATGGCGAAGCCGCGTATAGGATTGGGAGAACGCGTGTCCTCTCCCATCCCCATCGCGCAGCAGCCAGCTTCGTCGACTCGCGCCGCGCGTGAAGAGGAAGACGCCGCAGCCCTCGCCGCAGCGCGCAAGCTGCCCACCCTGCATGAGTTCTTCTCGCCCGGCGGCGTGCTCTCCCGCTCCTCGCTCGCCTTCGAGCATCGCAAGGGCCAGTATGAGATGGCCCGCGCCATCGAGCAGTCCTTCGCCGACCACCGCCATCTCATCGTCGAAGCTGGCACCGGCACTGGCAAGACCCTCGCCTACCTGCTCCCCGCGCTCCGCCTCGCGCGCGAGCGCCGCCAGCGCGTCATCATCTCCACTGGCACCAAGAATCTCCAGGAACAGCTCTACTTCAAAGACGTTCCCTTCCTCGAATCCGTCCTCGGACCGCTGAAGGTCTGCTACATGAAAGGCCGCGCCAACTACCTCTGCAAACACAAGCTCTACGCCCTGCGCGACTCGCCGCTGCTCTCCGGCCTCGACGAGATCAATCAATTCAACGCCATCGCCGCCTGGGAGAAGACCACGCTCACCGGCGACCGCGCCGAGATTCCCTCGCTGCCCGAGAACTCCGCGCTCTGGCCCAAGCTCGACGCACGCGGCGAAGCCTGCCTCGGCCAGAGCTGCCCCGACTTCGAGCCCTGCTTCATCACCGCGATGCGCCGCAAGGCGCTCGAGTCCGACCTCGTCATCGTCAACCACCACCTCTTCTTCGCCGACCTCGCCATCCGCCTCGAAGCTGGCGCATCCGCCGACGCCGGCATCCTTCCCGCGGCCGGCGCGGTCATCTTCGACGAGGCGCACGAGCTCGAGGAGACCGCCAGCAACTACTTCGGCATCGGCCTCAGCACGCAGCGCTTCGACGAGCTCGCCCGCGACGTCGAAACGATGTTGCGCGCCAAGCACGCCTCCACGCCCGGCATCGAGTCCGCGACCGCAACCCTGCGCGACCGCGCGCGCCTCTTCTTCGCCGCGCTGCCCGCCAGCGCCGGCACAGACTCAGGCCTCGGCCGCATGGCCTTCGAGCCCGCCCAGCGCACCGAGTTCCTCGAAGAGGATGGCGACATCTACACCGGCGCGCTCCACGCCCTCACCCGCCTTGACGCCGAGCTTGAGCGCCTCCGCGACGTCGACGAATCCGCCGGCCTGCGCAAGCGCACTACCGACATCGCCACGCACCTCAAATTTCTCCTCGAATCCCGCGACCCCAACACCGTCTTCTGGATTGAGCGCCGCGCCGCCGGCGGCGTCCGCTCACTGGCGCAAAAGGGCCGCAGCTCATTCGCCCAACCTGCGCATCACGTCTCGCTGCAGGCGACACCGATCGATGTCTCCCAGCTCCTCGCCGGCGCGCTCTTTGAGCAGTACTCGTCCGTCGTCCTCACCTCAGCCACGCTCACCGTCGCCACCGGCGCAGGCGGTTCTGGCTTCGAACATATCTCGCGCCGCCTCGGCCTCACTCTCGCCCGCGAGCTGGTCGTCCCCTCGCACTTCAACTATCCGCAACAGGCGCTGCTCTATCTGCCGCCTAACATGCCCGACCCGCGCGAGCCTGAGTTCTTCGTGCAGGCCGCCGAGCGCACCCGCCGCGTACTCGAGATCACCCGCGGCCGCGCCTTCTGCCTCTTCACCAGCTACGCGCAGATGCGCGCCATGCACGAACGCCTCTCTGCCGAGCTGCCCTACCCGCTGCTGCTGCAGGGCACCGCGCCGCGCAACGTCCTGCTCGACGAGTTCCGCGACACGCCCAACGCCGTCCTCTTCGGCACCTCCAGCTTCTGGCAGGGCGTCGACGTGCAGGGCGAGCAACTCAGCTGCGTCATCATCGACCGCCTGCCCTTCGCCGTCCCGTCCGATCCCGTCGTCAAGGCGCGCATGGACGCCATCTCCAACGCCGGCGGCAACGCCTTCTTCGACTACCAGGTGCCCTCGGCCGTCATCACCCTCAAGCAGGGCTTTGGCCGCCTCGTCCGCTCGCTGCAGGACCGCGGCGTGCTCATGCTGCTCGACCCGCGCATCCAGCGCCAGCGCTACGGCCGCATCTTCCTCGACTCGCTCCCGCCCTACCGCCTCACCCACTCCATCACCGACGTCGAAGCCTTCTTCGCCGCCGGCGAGTCAAAGTAGACATGATGCGCATGTCCCACAAATTGTTACTGGAAGCCGCAACCTATTTGCTTGCGCCCACTCTATTTCTGAGTGTGGCGGCCGTGGCTCAAAATAACAACGGAGCTCCGAAGAGCAACATCAGCAATGCAGCAGAGAGCCGTAAAGAAGTCAGGTTTGAAGTCGTTTCCATCACACCGCTGAAGCAAGGAATATCAATGGGGGAAACATTTGGGCCTACCCCCGATGGCTTTAGATCTGCGCTCTCCGTCTGACAAATGCTGATGCTAGCCTATGCTCCGGGCAACTTCAGCACATGGAACAGCACGCACGTGCTCAACGCTCCGAAATGGCTTCAGGACGGGAACTGGTACATGATCGATGCCCGCGTTTCCGAGGCTGATCGGGAGGCATGGCGTAACCAGAAAAACAATGAACTATTGCATCCCGCCTTGCAGGCTATGTTGCGAGAGCGTTGCAAACTAGTGATCCACGAAGTGCCAACGCCAATTGAGGTCTACAACCTTGTCGTTAAGAAGGGTAGATCAAGACTAACTGCAACCCCACCGAACTTCGTACTTCCCAAAAATGATGCTCCACTGAAGAGCGGCGGAGTGAGGATCGCCGAGAGCGGCACACGGTTGCACTACTACGGCGCGACCATGGCCGATCTCGTCGATTTTCTGACCCTGAGCTCAGCCGGACGTCCGGTCCACGATGCAACCGGCCTGACAGGACACTACAACTTCATATTGCAGCGCATCGACGAGCCTTCGCGAGACCCTGAGGAAATGGTCTATAACTGGCCAGTCGATCAGCTTGGACTGGAAGTAAAGGTAGGCAAAAGTTCGGGGATCACTCTCGTCATCGACCACATCGAAAAGCCAACACCGAACTAAGCTAGTTCGAAATCGCCATTGGAAGCGGGGCAGTAGCTGTAACCATCTCCCGTATCGCCGCCAGCACCAGCTCCGGCTCATCCAGATGTACCCAGTGGCCGCTCTTCTCCGCGATCACCTGCCGCACCTCCGTGCCAATCCGCCGCAGCCGCTCCTCGCACAACGGCTCCGTATCTCCCGGCGTCAACAACACCACCGGCACATCCAGCGGCGGCGCGTCCTGCATCTCCATCACAGTCGCAGGCACCGCATGCACGTGCGCCTGCAGCCCGCGGTAGTACTTCGGCGCGGACCAGTGCGCCGCCACCACCGGCCACACCTCGCGCGGCATCTTGCCGATCTCGCATGTAATCCGCCCCATCACATGCGCGCCGCCCTCGCCCGCAGCGCGGCTGAACATCCGCGACGCTCGTCCCGACCGGCACAGCAGCGAGGTAATTCCCAGCCGCGCCAGCCCCAGCCGCGCAGCGATCACGCCATATCCTGCAAGCCGCGCGCCGCGATCGACACTCGGCCGAGCCGACTCATTCAGCGGCGGCCACTCCTCCGGCCGCATCGGATCCACCAGCACCACGCCCACTACTTCGTCCGCATACTCCGCCGCAAACCGCCGCGCGATCAGCCCGCCAAAGGAGTGGCCTACAATGACGAACGGCCCCTCGATCCCCGCCGCGCGCAGTGTCTCGCGCAGCTCGCGCGCGATATTCCCCGGCGTACGCGCTGTCGCACTCGCGCTGCTCCATCCCAATCCCGCACGGTCGTAGCTTACCGTGCGCGCATACTGCGCCACCTGTTCCTGCACCTGCAACCAGTTCTGGCTGGTCGCCGCGACCCCCGACTCAAACACCACTGTCACCGCTCCCGCACGCGCGGTCTCCCCAGTTCCGCTCGGCCCCATCTCCGCGAGATACACCTCGCGCCCGTCCGCCAGCTTCAGCATCCGCCCGCGGCTGATGTAACGCCGCCGGTCCTTGCGCGCGCCCACGTACTGATACACCCAGCCCGCGATTGGAAACAGCGCCAATAGCGCCAGCAGCCACAACAGTCGCCCCATCTCAATTTCCCCTTCAGACCGTGGCTGGCTTCGCTCAAATGCCGGCCACTGCCCTGCCAATCTCATTCTCGCACCCAGTTTCTTGGTACAGCTGCCTTGATGTGGCGCCGGCGTCACGCTCTCAACCGCCGCGCAGCATCCCCCACACCAGCACCGCAAGAATCAGCGCGCTTACCGCTGTGTACAGCCAGTCGCGCTCGGCAAAAAATGCCGCCAGCGCAAACCCTACCCTCGCGATCGGCACCGCTACCAGCAGCAGTATCCCCACATCCAGCACGGCAATCGACGTTGACCCCGCCAGCTCCGCCGGATGTCGCAGCGTGATCGGATGCCCCGTGAACTTCGTGTAATTCACCCGCTCCCCGTGATGGTCCGCCAGGTACATCACCCCGCCCGCCACCACCACCGTCCCTGCCAGCAGCACGCCCAGCCGCAGCAGCTGACCCATCGTGCGCTCCATCTTCTCGTCATCAAATGCGCCGCCCAGGTCGCTCATCACAGCCTCCCCATCCACCCGTTCACGACCATCTCCACCCCCAGCACCGCGATCACAAACGCGAAGATGGTGCGCAGCAGCGGCACCGGTGCCCGCACCAGCGCCTTCGCTCCCAACAGCGACCCCGCCAGCACTCCCAGAAGGACTGGCCCGGCCAGCACCGGATCCACGTACCCGCGCGCCAGATAAATCCCCGCGCTGGCCGCCGCCGTCACCCCGATCATGAAGTTGCTGGTCGTCGTCGACACCTTGAACGGAATGCGCATGATCTTGTCCATCGCCAGCACCTTCACCGCGCCCGACCCGATGCCCAGCAGCCCGCTCAGCACGCCCGCGCCGAACATCGTCGCCCACCCCGCTGCGATGCGGTCGACGACGTACGCTGTCCTTCCGCCGCGTCCGTCCGGATACGTACCGGAGAGTCGCAGCCTGTCCGACCATGGGTTCGGCTCCGCAGTCACCGCATGATCCTGCTGGCTGCGCGAGAGCCACGCCGAATACAGCAACACAACTCCGAAGATGATCGCCAGCGCCCGTGTCGGCGCGCGCGTCGCCAGGAACGCGCCCACCACCGCGCCGATGGTCGTCGCCACCTCAAGGAACATCCCGATGCGCACGCTCGAGTAGCCCTCGCGCACATACGCCGCCGCCGCGCCCGACGAGGTCGCGATCACCGAGATCAGCGACGCGCCAATCGCGTAGCGCATGTCCACGTGGAAGCCCAGCGTCAGTAGCGGGATCAGCACCACGCCGCCACCCAGCCCGGTCAGCGCGCCCAGCAGCCCGGCCAGAAACGAGCCGGCAAAGACCAGAAAAGTAAATGTCGGCAGCGGCATCGTCCCTCGCACGGCGATCTTACAAGCTCGCGCGCATCTCCTTATTTTGCGAGTTGTTTCGCGGGCCGCTGGGTCCCGGCCGCACGATCCGCACCTCCTGCGCGGCCTCACGCGATAGCTCGAACTCTCTGCCCGTCCGCCCCACGCGCACCGAATATCCCTTTCCCGCGGCCTTCTTCCTCACCCGCAGCCGCGCACCCGGAGCTACGCCGTGCGCCTCCATTCGCCGCAGACTGCGCGCGTCGCGGTCTGCCACGCTCTCCACCACAAACGTCCCATCCTGTACCACGTCGGCCAGCAGCATCGACTCACGCGCCGTAATCTTCCCATCGATCGCCGGAATCGCGTGCCCATGCGGGTCGATCTTCGGGTGTCCCAGCTTCGCCGCAATCCGCTCCTCGAACCGCTCCGAGATGAAGTGCTCCAGCCGCTCTGCCTCCGCATGCACCTCTTCGATCGGGTAATCCAGCACCTCGTACAGAAACGTCTCGATCAGCCGATGATGCCGCACCACCTCCAGCGCACGCCGCTTGCCCGCGCGCGAGAGCTTCACCCCGCCGTGCCGCTCATACTCCACCAGCGGTGCAGTCGCGGCAGCCAGCTTCTGCAGCATGTTTGTCACGGAGGCCGGCGCAACCCCCAGCCGTTCCGCCAGCGACTTGATCGTCACCCGCCGCTCCTCCGCTCCGCCCAGCGACAGGATGGCCTTCAGGTAATTGTCCACCGACTCCGTATTGGTGCGTCTGCGTGTCGGCATTGCCCAAACCTCCTTCCTACCATCTCTCAACTTCAACTGGACCCACCTTCAGTTTGACCTATTTCTCTAATTTAGGTATACCTAATTTTAGGCGAGCCTAATTTTATTGCCGCGTCCTCCCCACAAGACTCTCCTGCTGCATCGGTCAAAAAGCAGCGCCGCACGATCATGCCCGAACTCTCCCCCAACCCGCCGCAGCCTACCGCCTCCGCGCCGCGGCCCGGCCGCAACCCCATGTGGAGCTACTTCGGCCCGGCCTTCGTCGCCTCCGTCGCCTACATCGACCCCGGCAACTTCGCCACCAACATCGTCGGCGGCACGCAGTTCGGCTACCGTCTGCTCTGGGTGCTGCTCTGGTCGAACGTCATGGCCATGCTCATCCAGTACCTCTCCGCCAAGCTGGGCATCGTCACCGGCCTGACCCTCCCACAGAACTGCCGCAAATATTTCTCGCGCCCTGCCACTTTGCTGCTTTGGGTCGCGGCAGAGATCGCCGCCATCGCCACCGACCTCGCCGAGTTCCTCGGCGCCGCCATCGGCCTCGACCTGCTCTTCGGCCCGCTCGCCGCCGCCCACGGCCTCTCGCCACGGGAATCGCTGCTGGTCGCCGCGCTCATCTCCACCGTGCTCGTCTTCGCCATCCTCGCGCTCGACCTCGCCGGCTTCCGCGCGCTCGAGCTTGGCATCATGGCCTTCGTCGCCGTCATCGGCGTCTCCTACGCCTTTGAGGTCTTCCTCGTCCATCCCGACTGGAAGCTCGCCACACTCCATACCCTGCTGCCCACCCTCGACCGCTCCTCCCCCGGGAACTTCCACGACAGCATCTACGCCGCCGTCGCCATGCTCGGCGCCACCGTGATGCCCCATGTCGTGTACCTGCACTCCGCGCTCGTCCAGCCGCGGCTCAAGGAGCTCACCGGCTCCTCACTGCCCGCCACCGAGACCCTCGAGGACCTCGCCGCGCGCAACCTCCACACCGCGGAGCCCCGCCGCCAAATCCTCTCGCGCTTCCTCCGCTTCGAACTGATTGACGTCTTCGTCGCCATGAACGGCGCCTGGCTCATCAACTCCGCCATGGTCCTCATGGCCGCCGTCGCCTTCGTTCACACCGGCAGCCTGCAGCCCACCATCCAGGAGGCCTACCGCACCCTCGGTCCGCTCTTCGGCCGCGCTGCCGCCATCGTCTTCGCCGTCGCCCTGCTCTGCAGTGGCCTCTCCTCCTCCACCGTGGGAGTCATGGCCGGCCAGGTCATTATTGAAGGCTTCCTCGCCATCCGGTTTCCCATCTTTCTGCGTCGCCTCATCACCGTAGTTCCTGCCGTCGTCATCATCGCCACCGGCCTGGATCCGCTGCGCATCCTCGTCCTTTCGCAAGTAGTGCTCAGCTTCGCACTGCCCTTCGCGCTCATCCCGTTGCTTCTGCTCACCAATCGCGAGGACGTGATGCACAGCTTTCGCTCGGCGCGCCGTACCCGCATCGCCGGATGGCTCACCGTCGCCGTCATCCTCACCCTGAACGCAGTCCTGCTCGGCCAGCTCGCCTTCAGCGTCTGATCAAATAAAAGCGGCAGGACAAACGAACTTCGCTCATCCCGCCGCTTCTAAATCTCACTCCATTTTGCAATTCACATTTCTTTGCGAACGCCTTCTGTAATGCGGGCACCGCGTGCAATCACTTAGTGATTCGACCTGTCATCCCCATGAGGCTCAGGATGGGCCCCACCTTGTGGATGCGGTGCAGCCTGCGGATGCGGAGCGGGCGCTGGACGCGGCGCAGCCTGATGCTGGGGCATGGCCTGCGGCCTCGCCTGCTCCTGCGGTCTTGCTGTCTGCGGGGCAGGCCTCATAGCCGGAGTCGGACGCTCCTGCTGCATCGGCCGCGCTTCAGCCTGCGGCCTGGACTGCTGTTGCGGCCTCGTCTGCGGAACCTGCGCGGACGGCTTCATCGCATGTTGCTGCGGCTGGACCTCATTGTGCGGCTGCACTGGTCTTGCCTCGTTCTGCGGCTGTCCTGGTCTTGCCGCTTCAGGAACATTTCTGCCCTGCTGCGACGCCCCCTGCGTATGCATCGGCTGCGCAACCTCAGGCCTCGCCTGTGCAGGTCCATGTGCCGGTCCCTGCATTGCCCCATGTGCCGGTCCCTGCATTGCTCCCCCATTGCGCGCAGGCTCCGCCGCTCGCGGCAGCGCAGCGGGCAACGTCCGGTCCGCGACCACCGGCCGCGCCGCCACCGTCGTCGCTGGCCGTCCCTTGTTTGCGCTGTAGAACTGCTGCCGGTTCTGCGAAGCCTCGTGCTGCACGGCAGCCTGCGACTGCATGGGCCCCATGCGCTGCTCGTGCATCGCCGTAACCTCTGCCGCCCCCGGCCGCGCCTGGATGCCGCCGCGCCCGCCGTTGAAGCTCACCCGGCCCGAGTTGTTCACCGTCACGTTATGCACATACACATTGCGCACGCTCGTATTCACATGCGTTATAGCGGTGTTGTAGTAGAAGTGGTTGCCGTTCCAGTAGCCGCCTTCATAGCCGCTGCCGAAGTAGCCAAACCCGTAATTGATGCCGCCATAGAACCCGATGTGCAGCCCCCAGTAGCCATGGTGGAAGCGATACCCTCCGCCGTAGTATCCCCAGTAACCCGGAGTCCACAGTGCGTCCGCGTACGGTGCCGCCACCCAGCATCCTGGGACCCAGTAGTACCCGCCCGGCCCCCACGCCCAGTAGCCCGGCGTCCAGATGTAGTCCGGGTCTGGCGCCGGCGGCTGGTCATACTCGGGCAGCGGAGGAGGCGCTTCGTTGGCCTGCTCATCGGTCAGGTCAGTGTCGGCATAGTTGCCCTGCCCGTTGTCGTAACCCGGCGCGACCTGCGCAGGCGCATAATCCTCGCCCTGCTGTTGTGGAGCATACTGTTCGTTCTGTGCCAGCACCTGTGCCGGCTGCCCGCTCGCCGAGGCCACATTCGCCGCCGCCGGATCAGTTCCACTTTGCGCGACTGGCACGGCGCCGCTTTGATCAGATGCACTCGCCGAATTTCCATGGCATCCCGCAAACCCCGCGACCATCGCCGCACTCAGTCCGAATGTGAGCGCCGCATACCGCCCCGCTCCAAACCCAATCCGCCTTGCCTGTTTGATCGTCATCTTCATTTTCTTCGCTCTCCGGTCTCTTTCCACGGCGATCCACCCTACAGCCGCAATTCGTCCATCCTGTAGGATGCACATTTCGTGCGCCCGCCGCCCCGAATGGGCAAGATAAGGCGAATCAATCCACTACTTCACCGGATAGTCCACCGTCTGCCCCGTGCGCGAGTTCATCACCGCCAGGCTTCCATCCCTGTGCACCGTCAGCTCGATGTAATTCGCCGCGTCCGGGCCCGGCAGATTGGCAATCCGCGACTCAGGCCCATTGTGCTTCACATCGTTGCCCTCCGCAGTGTGCAGTTGCCACAGAGCTTTCAGCCGTGGCGAACCCTCAATCGTCTCGAACGTCGTCGGATCGCCGCCCTTGTGCCCGCCGTTATCCATAATCGCCACTCGCGGCGCAATCGCGTCCACCAGCGCCGGGCTGCCGCTGTGCTCCAGCCCATGGTGCGAGACGACATACACATCCACCTTGCCCAGTTTGTCCACCGGACACATCAGCCCGCGCTCCTTGGCCCACGTCAGGTCGCCGAGGTCCAGAATCCGCGTCTGCCCAAACGTCATCACCATCCCCACACTGCGGTCGTTCTCCGTGTTCTCCACGTCCTTCATGGGAGACTTCGCGCACGCCGCATTCTGCTCGCCGCCTTCAGGCAATGCCTTCGCAATCACCTCGCCATCCGCGCTCACCGCCTGCACACGCATCCCCTTCACCGGCAGCACGTCGCCCGGCTTCACCGTCAAGTGCTCCGCCTTCCCGTCCGCCAACACCTTCTGATACGCGTTGTATCCCGCCACCGTGGGCGCGCTCCCCTCGACCGTCGCGTCCTCGCGGTTCACTCCATGGTCGATGAACCGTCCCACCGAAATCATCCCTACCAGCTGCGGCAGCCCGCCCACATGGTCTGAGTGGTAGTGCGTAATCACCAGGTTGTCGATCTTCGTCACGCCGGCCAGCTTGCACATCGCCGCAATCCTGCTCGCATCCCGCGGCGCCGTCGCGTTCCTCGGGTCGGGCGACCCCGTATCCACCAGCAGGCTCTCGCCCGACGGCATCACAAACAGCGTCGACTGCCCGCCCTCCACATCCACAAAGTAGACGCGCAGCTCATCGCTCTTGCTCCGCAAGCCCTTCGCAGCTGAACTCTGCGTCGCCGCGTTACCTTGCGCCTGCGCCCACGTCTCATTCATCGCAACCAGCGCCGCGACGATCATCGCCATCGCCGCAACCGCCGTCCATCCCGTCCTTGTTCGCATCCGAATCTTCATCCACCTCACTCCAATCCCGCGAAATCCTGCTAACTCCAGCGCCCGGAATCATCGCACATCGCACCCACAACCCGCCTCATAGCCGGGCGGCCCATCCTTCACGTACGCGAAGAGCGGGCTGCCTTCCTTTCCCTCGCACCGTCCCAGCTATACTTCCTCCACCATGCCGCGGCCTCTTCTACTCGCGCCGATTCTCCTCGCCGCGCTCACCATCGCCGCTCCTGCACAGCTCGCCCACAAAGGTCCCGCCGCCAACATCGCGCTCTCCAAAACGCTCCCGCCCTTCGATGTCGTCTCCATCAGCGTCAACAACGCCGACGATCAGCAATTCAATATGAGCACCGGCACCGATCACATCCGTGCAACCAACGTTCCACTGCTGATGCTCATCGAGTTCGCCTACGACGTGAAGGCAGACCAGATCGCCGGCCTTTCCGGCCCGGTTGACTCCGCACGCTTCGACATCGAAGCCAAGGTCGTTCCCCAGGACGGGTCGGCGCCCAAGCTCACCGACCCGCAGCTCATCGCAATGCTCATTCCGCTGCTCGCCGATCGCTTCCACCTTAAGGCCCACCTCGAGCCCCGCACCAAACCCGTCTACGATCTCGTCGTCGCCAAAGGCGGCCCGAAGATCAAACTCTCCCAGGACGAGATCACAGGCAACAGCTGGAACATCAATGGTGAGGACACCATGAAAGTCCTCACCTCCCAGAACGCCCGCATGTCCGACCTCGCCGATGCGCTCTCCGATGAGGCCGGCCGCAAAGTCATCGACAAGACCGGCCTCACCGGCCACGCCGACATCACGCTCAAATGGTCCGACGATGTCGCCGCCGAGCAGGGTGGCCCCGACGTCATCTCCATCTTCACCGCAGTCGAGGAGCAGCTCGGCCTCAAACTCGAACCCTCCAAAGGCCCCGTCGACACTCTCGTCATCGACCACGCCGAGATGCCCACCCCAGACTGAGACTCGCCCATGCGCACACGATTCATAAACCAGCTCCTCGTTGTCCTGCTTGCGGTCCTTGCGCTGCGCGCCATCGCACAAACCAGCGACGGCGCCATCAATCCCGCGGCAAAGGCCATCGCCATGGCGGCTGCGCTCCCCGCCTACGATGTCGTCTCCATCCACCAGAACAAATCCGGCAGTGGAGATTCTTCCCTCGACACGACAGACGACGGCTTCATCGCGGAGAACTGCGCCCTGGTGCAGATCGTCGAGGCCGCGTATAACCTCGGCAATCCTGATCTGATCTCAGGCATCTCCGGCCCGCTCGACTCCGCGCGTTTCGACATCAAGGCAAAAATCGTCGGCCGCGACGGCTCCAAATCGGAGAAATTCACCGATGAGCAACTCCAGGCCATGGTCATCCCTCTGCTTGCTGACCGCTTCCATCTACGCGTCCGTGTTGTGCCGAAGATCATGACCGTCTACGAGATCGTCGTCGCCAAAGGCGGTCCAAAGTTCAAACTCGCCGAACCGGAGACCCACAGCGGCTCGATGAACTTCGGCTTCTCCGGCAATGACAACACCCTCGTCGCGAAGAAAGCTACGATGCCGGAGCTTGCGGATTTACTCTCTGAGAGCCCACTTCAGCGCATCGTCGTCGATCGCACCGGACTCAAAGGCGAGGGCGACTTCGCGCTCAAATGGAGCTCCGACGTCGCCGAGGAGCAGGGCGGCCCCAACTTCATCTCCATCTTCACCGCCATTCAGGACCAGCTCGGCCTCAAACTGCAGACCGCCAAGCTCCCCGTCGACACCCTCGTCATCGACCACGCCGAAATGCCCACAGTCGAGTAGCCCATGAAAACCTTCACATCAACACACGAAGCCAAGGAATTCCTGATCGACCTCATCGTGCAGGAGGCGCAGCAGGAGAGCGTGCCCTTGTCGGAGACCGAGCGCAAGATGCTCTACTTCTCCGAAACGGCCTCGACGTTGCCCGACATTTGGAGAGTCAGCGAAGAGTTTGATCGCGATTACAACCAGGATGAATATGAGAAAAAAATCGGCTCACTCGTCTGGAACCTCCGCGAACGCCTGCAGAAAGAGAATGCGGACGAACTCAAGACTTGGGACTCGGCCGTCGGCCGCGTTCGCCGGGAAGATCACTATCTGCTCGTCCTCATCGACGCCGCAAGACCCGCGGGAAACCCCGCCAAGAGCCGCACATTCCTGTGGTCGTTCCTATTGGCGTTCGTCATCGGAGGCATCATCCTGGCCTATATGTGGTCGCATTGAGACTCCCCTCAGGCGTACAATTTCCTCATGGCACGCCGCTTCCCATTCCTGAGGCGCTTCCGCCGTGGGCGTCACGACCGCGGCTGGTCCTGATTTTGGCCACGCGGACCACACATTCTCCTCCGCGCAATCCTGCACACACACTTTTTTGATAGCCTTTTCTTCCCGCCGCCTTGCGCCATTCGCGCCCGCGCCCGCGGCCCCGAACCTCGCGCCCGGCCTCTAACGCCGCCCACGCGCGCACTGATATATAGGAGAAGATCATGACCACTCAGCATCCCGACTCCTTCCAATCCGCCGGAACCCTCACCTCCGGCTCGCAAACCGTCCGCCTCTTCCGCCTCTCCGCGCTTCAGAAGACAGCGAACCTCACCCGCCTGCCCTACTCCCTGCGCATTCTCCTGGAAAATCTCCTCCGCTGCGAGAACGGCGCCACAGTCACCGCCGACGACATCCGCTTCCTCGCCGCCTGGGACCCCAAAGCCCAGCCCTCGCGCGAGATCGCCTTCATGCCTGCGCGCGTCCTCATGCAGGACTTCACCGGCGTCCCCGCCGTCGTCGATCTCGCCGCCATGCGCGATGCCATGAAGACCCTTGGTGGCGACCCCGAGAAGATCAACCCCCTGCAACCCGCCGAGCTGGTCATCGACCACTCCGTCCAGGTCGACGAGTTCGGCACCGTCAACTCCTACGACCTCAACGCCGCGCTCGAGTTCACCCGCAACCGTGAGCGCTACGCCTTCCTCAAATGGGGCCAGACCGCCTTCCGCAACTTCTCCGCCGTCCCGCCCGGCATGGGCATCTGCCACCAGGTCAACCTCGAATACCTCGCGCGCGTCGTCTTCACCACCACCCCCTCGCACAAGCTCGACGCTGTCGCCGCCAGCGGCTATAAGGCCTCGGTCGAAGAGTCCACCGTCCTCGCCTACCCCGACACCCTGGTCGGCACCGACTCCCACACCACCATGGTCAACGGCCTCGGAGTCCTCGGATGGGGTGTCGGCGGCATTGAGGCCGAGGCCGCCATGCTCGGCCAGCCCGTCTCCATGCTCGTCCCGCAGGTGGTCGGCTTCCGCCTCACCGGCAAGCTGCGCGAAGGCGCCACCGCCACCGACCTCGTCCTCACCGTCACCGAGGCCCTGCGCAAGCACGGCGTCGTCGGCAAGTTCGTCGAGTTCTTTGGCCCCGGCATCGCCGAGCTGCCCCTCGCCGATCGCGCCACCATCGCCAACATGGCACCCGAGTACGGCGCCACCTGCGGCATCTTCCCCGTCGACACCGAGACCCTCAAGTATCTCCGCCTCACCGGCCGCAGCGAAGAGCAAATCGCCCTCGTCGAAGCCTACTTCCGCGAACAGGGTCTCTTCCACACAGCCTCTGCTCCTGAAGCCGAATACTCCTCCACTCTTCACCTCGATCTCTCCACCGTCGAACCCTCCGTCGCTGGCCCACGTCGTCCGCAGGATCGCGTTCTTCTCTCGCAGGCCGCAGCCGGCTTCGCCAAGGAACTCCCCTCGCTGCTCGGCCCCAACGGCAACCAGGATTCCGCTCGCCAGATGGTTCGCTGGGAAGCCGACGGCGGCCATCCCTCCGGCAACGGAAACCTCACCAGCTCCCGCGGGGCTCCTGTGCCAGCCGCCCCCACACCCGCCAACCCTGATCCCCACGCCGCCGCGCCTACAAGCGTCTTGGCTCGCTTCGGCGTCGATCCCGAGCCCTACCTCGGCCACGGGTCGATTGTGATTGCGGCCATCACCTCCTGCACCAACACCTCCAACCCCTACGTCATGGTCGCCGCCGGCCTGCTCGCCAAGAAGGCCGTCGAAAAAGGCCTCTCCACGCCGCCCTGGGTCAAGAGCTCGCTCGCGCCCGGCTCGCGCGTCGTCACCGACTACTACAACAAGGCCGGCCTCACCCAGTATCTCGACGCGCTGCGCTTCAACACCGTCGGCTACGGCTGCACCACCTGCATCGGCAACTCCGGCCCGCTGCCCACGGACGTAAGCGCAGCAATTGAGACCCATTCCCTCGTCGCTGTCAGCGTGCTCTCCGGCAACCGCAACTTCGAGGGCAGAATCTCGCCCGAGGTCCGGGCAAATTATCTAATGTCTCCGCCGCTGGTCGTCGCCTACGCCCTCGCCGGCTACATCGGCCACAACTTCGACGCCGAGCCCCTCGGCCACGAAAAATCCGGCGAGCCCGTCTTCCTGCGCGACATCTGGCCCTCGCAGAAGGAAGTTGCCGACACCGTTGCCTCCTGCATCTCGTCCGAGATGTTCCGCAAGCAGTACTCCACCGTCACGGACGGCGACGCCAACTGGCAGCACCTCAAATTCCCCTCCGGCAATACCTACGGCTGGGAGCCCGACTCTACCTACATCCGCAAGGCGCCCTACTTCGACGGCATGACCGCCACTCCGCCGCCCATCGTCGACATCCGCGCCGCGCGCGCCCTCGCCGTCCTCGGCGATTCCGTCACCACCGACCACATCTCCCCCGCCGGCTCCATCAAAAAGAACTCCCCCGCCGGCAAGTACCTCACCGAGCACGGTGTCACTCCCGCCGACTTCAACTCCTACGGCTCGCGCCGCGGCAATCATGAGGTCATGGTCCGCGGAACCTTCGCCAACGTCCGCCTGCGCAACAAACTCGCGCCCGGAACCGAAGGTGGCGTCACCCGCCTGCTTCCGGAAGGCACGGACACGTCGATCTATGACGCATCGGTCGTCTACGCCGAGCGCGGTATCCCGCTCTGCATCCTCGCCGGCAAGGAGTACGGCTCAGGCAGCTCGCGCGACTGGGCCGCCAAGGGCCCCAAGCTCCTCGGCATCCGCTTCGTCATCGCCGAGAGCTACGAGCGCATTCACCGCTCCAACCTCGTCGGCATGGGCATCCTCCCGCTGGAGTATCTGCCCGGCCAGTCCACCGCCTCGCTCGGCCTCACCGGCGAGGAGATCTTCTCCATCGGTGACCACCCCGGCGCGCTCAAGGCCATGCTCGACTCCAAATTCGCCAACGGTCGCATCCTCACCGTCCTCGCGGAAAACAACCACGGCAAAACCACCGAGTTCTCCGCAACCCTGCGCATCGACACCCCGCAGGAGGTCCTCTACTACCAGCACGGCGGCATCCTCCCCTACGTCCTCCGTCAGTTGGCCGCTAAGAACTAACCTCACCTCAGAAGCCGTCATTCTGAGCGAAGCGAGGAACCCCTGTATTTGTCGTTTTGGGTGCCCCATTCATCCCGCGCTCTTTGCGGGATGGGTGGGGTTTCTCTTGTTGTCATTCCCGAAGGGAATCTGTTCTGCACTTTTTTCAAAATCAGATCCGTCCCGCCGCCCGCAGCGTCCGAATCTCCTCATCTGTAAACACCCGCGACCGGATCAGGAAGCGTACGCCCTCGCCGTTCTCCAGCGAGAACATGCCGCCGCGTCCCGGGACCACGTCCAGCGTCAGCTGCGTGTGCTTCCAGTACTCGAACTGGCTCTTGCTCATGAAGAACGGCGCGTCGGCCACTACGCCCAGCTGCACATCGCTGTCGCCGGTCATAAACTCGCCCAGCGGAAAGCACATCGGCGAGCTTCCATCGCAGCATCCGCCCGACTGGTGGAACATCAGCGGCCCATGCTTCGCGCGCAGCCGCTCGATCAGCTCCACAGCCGCCGTTGTAGCCAGCACCTGCTCCGGTAGCGCGGCGTACTCAGTTTCATCCGAGTCCACCGTGGCCGTTGCTCTTGCCGCATCCTCTGCCGTCAGCGCCATCTAGAAAAATCCCATGGCGTTCGGGCTGTAGCTTACCAGCACGTTCTTGGTCTGCTGATAGTGGTCGAGCATCATCTTATGGTTCTCGCGCCCAATGCCCGACTGCTTATATCCGCCAAACGCCGCGCCCGCCGGATACAGGTGGTAGCAATTGGTCCAGACGCGTCCTGCCTGGATGCCGCGCCCAAACTTGTGGGCGCGGTTCAGGTCGCGTGTCCACACGCCCGCACCCAGCCCATACAGCGTGTCGTTGGCGATCTCCATCGCGTCGTCCTCGTCTTTGAATGTCGTCACCGACACCACCGGCCCGAAGATCTCCTCCTGGAAGATGCGCATCTTGTTGTTGCCTTTGAAGACCGTCGGCTCAATGTAGTAGCCGCCCTTCAGGTCGCCGTCCATGGTGGCCGCCTTGCCGCCGGTCAGCACCTCCGCGCCCTCCTTCCTGCCGATGTCGAGGTAGCTGAGGATCTTCTCCATCTGCTCGCTCGACGCCTGCGCACCAATCATCGTCGGCGAATCCAGCGGATTGCCCTGCTTGATCGCCTTCACCCGCTTCAGCGCCCTCTCCATAAACTTGTCGTAGATCGATTCCTGGATCAGCGCGCGCGACGGACACGTACATACCTCGCCCTGGTTCAGCGCGAACAGCGTAAATCCCTCCAGCGCCTTGTCGAAGAACGCGTCGTCCTCGCGCGCCACATCGGCGAAGAAGATGTTCGGCGATTTGCCGCCCAGCTCCAGCGTCACCGGGATGATGTTCTGCGACGCGTACTGCATAATCAGCCGCCCCGTCGTGGTCTCGCCGGTAAACGCCACCTTATTCACCCGCGGGCTGGACGCCAGCGGCTTGCCGGCCTCCAACCCAAACCCGCTGACGATGTTCAGCACGCCCGCCGGCAGGATGTCCTCGATCAGCTCCATCAAACACAGGATCGACATCGGCGTCTGCTCTGCCGGCTTCAGCACCACGCAGTTGCCCGCGGCCAGCGCCGGCGCCAGCTTCCACGTCGCCATCAGGATGGGGAAGTTCCACGGAATAATCTGCGCCACCACACCCAGCGGCTCATGGTGGTGATACGAGATCGTCGTCCCGTCAATCTCCGAGATCGAGCCCTCCTGCGCGCGGATCGCTCCGGCAAAGTAGCGGAAGTGGTCCACCGCCAGCGGCAGGTCCGCCGCCATGGTCTCCCGGATCGGCTTGCCATTGTCCCACGTCTCAATCGTCGCCAGCATCTCCAGGTTGTCCTCGATGCGCTGCGCGATCCGCTCCAGCACCCGCGCGCGCTCGCCCTGCGTGGTGCGCCCCCACGCGCCCTTGGCCGCATGTGCCGCGTCCAGCGCCTTGTCCACGTCGGCCGCATTCGACCGCGCAATCTGGCAGATCACCTGCCCGGTCACCGGCGTCGCGTTGTCGAAGTACTCGCCGCTCGCCGGTGCCGTCCACTTGCCGCCGATGTAGTTGTCGTAGCGCTTCTTCAGCTTCAGCGGAAATCCATACACTCCCGGCTGGATCTTGGTCGTCGTCGTCGTTGTGGTCGCCATCGTGTTTGCTCCTTGTTAAATTGAACTCGCCGGGCGCAATCCACAGCGCCCGCTTCTCAAAATCCTCTCGCCGCGTGCCGCACCCGATTCCCCAAATCGGGGAATCCTGCGAGGCAGGATTGTAATCCTCGCGCGCCTCGCGTGTCGCGCGGGGAAATCCACCACCTGCTAACCGGCGTTCCATCAATCTGTCCACCGCTCACGACACCACCGTTACCATGAAAGAAGCATGAACAACCCGCCCTGCATCCGTCCCGCAACCCCCGCCGACATCCCTGACATGCTCGCCTTCATCCGCGAGCTGGCCGACTACGAGCGCGAGCCCGCCTCCGCCATCGCCACCCACGCCGACATCCTGCGCGACGGCTTTCCCTCGCCCGGAGCCGGCCCCGCGCGCTTCCACGCGCTCATCGCCAAATGCGATGGAAGTCCCGCCGGCTTCGCGCTCTACTTCCACAACTACTCCACATGGCGCGGCCACGCCGGCATCTACGTCGAAGACCTCTTCGTCCGCCCCGCCTTCCGCGGACGCGGCATCGGCAAGGCGCTGCTCGCGCGTGTCGCGCAGATCGCTGTCGTCGAAGGCTGCCCGCGTCTAGAGTGGGCCGTGCTCGACTGGAACACGCCCGCCATCGACTTCTACTGCTCTCTCGGCGCGCAATCCATGTCCGAGTGGACCATCATGCGCCTCTCAGGCGAACAGCTCGTGGCCGCCGCAAGCGTCGGGAGAAGGGAAGGCGCGCAGTGAAGACGGTTCGTATCATCGGCGGCGGGCTCGCCGGCCCCGAGGCCGCACTGCAGGCCGCCGCGCTCGGCTGCGAGGTCGCGCTCTACGAGATGCGACCCACGCGTTCCACTGAGGCGCATCAGACCGCCGACTTCGCCGAACTCGTCTGCTCGAACTCGCTTAAGTCCGAGTCCGAAAACACCGCGCCGTGGCTCCTCAAGCAGGAGATGCGCCGGGCTGGTTCATTCTTGCTGCGCGATGCCGATGCCTCCGCCGTCCCCGCCGGCCACGCTCTCGCCGTCGACCGCGTCGAGTTCTCGCGTCGCGTCGCCGCCCGCATCGAGTCCGAACCGCGCATTACCGTCCATCGCGAAGAAGTCACCTCGCTCGACCCCGGGGACCCCGCGACGCTCACCATCCTCGCCACCGGCCCTCTCACCTCGCCCGCACTCGCCGCCGAGCTGCAGCGCCTCACCGGTTCAACCCAGCTCGCCTTCTACGACTCCATCTCGCCCATCGTCGACGCCACCACCATCGACATGTCGCGCGTCTACTTCGCCGCGCGCTACGACAAGGGCTCCGCCGATTACATCAACTGCCCCTTCACCAAGGAGGAGTACGACCGTTTTCTCGACGCGCTCACCACTGCCGAGGCCGTCCCCGCAAAAGAGTGGGAGCAGCTCCCCACATCCTCCGAACCTCGCACCGCCGACCCCATCCACTACTTCGAAGGCTGCCTGCCCATCGAGGAGACCGCCCGCCGTGGCCGTGACACCCTGCGCTTCGGCCCCATGAAGCCCGTCGGCCTCACCGATCCCAGGACCGGCAGATGGCCCTACGCCGTCGTGCAGCTCCGCCAGGAGAACCTGCGCGCCGACAGTTACAACCTCGTCGGCTTTCAAAATCATCTGAAGTTCGGCGAGCAGGCGCGCGTCCTCCGTCTTATCCCGGGCCTCGAGAACGCGGCCTTCCTGCGCTACGGCCAGATCCACCGCAACACCTACATCAACGCGCCCACGCTGCTGACTGAGACCCTCCAGCTCCGCGCGCACCCATCGATCCTCATCGCCGGCCAGCTCTCCGGCGTCGAGGGCTACACCGAATCCATTGCCTCCGGCCTGCTTTCTGGAAAATTTGCCGCCGCGCTCGCCCGCGGCATCACCCCTGCACCCGCCCCGCGCGCCTCCGCCAACGGCTCGCTGCTCCACTACATCACGCATGCGGAATCCAAGCGCTTCCAGCCCGCCAACATCACCTTCGACCTGCTGCCTCCACTGGAGGACGAGCTGCGCAAAAAGATCCGCGACAAGAAGGAACGCCACCGCATCCAGTGCGAGCGCGCCCTCACCGCCTGGGACGCCTGGCTCGCGGAAACTAGTCGCTCTATCGCGTAGCCTTCGTGCTAATCTCCTCCTGCCCGCCCATGCAACCGCTCAGCGCCACCGAATGCATCTCTCCCGCCATCGCGCGGACCCGGCTCGTGCTCTTCACCCCCTTCCGCAAGGGCCGGACATGGAAGCTATGCGCGACCTCCTACCTTGCACTCTGCGGGCAGATGTTCTTTCCATTTCCCGTGATCTACCTGGCCTATCTGCCGCTGGTCAGGAATGTCGGCCTGTGGGCCGTGTACGCACTGGTCGCCGCGGTGCTGCTGTTCTCCGCGCTCTATCTCTACGTCTTCTATCTCTGTTCGCGGATCAAATTTGCCTACTTCGACATCGTCGTCAATCGCGGCGAGTTTGTCGCGCCTCCCTGGCACAGGTACGGCCAGCAGGCGTTCGCATGGACCGGCTTCAAGGTGCTGTTCGGCTGCATCGTCACACTGGCGGTAAGTGCGCCGCTCGCCGCATACACCCGCCAGATCATGCCGCTCTTCCTCTCCATGCGGCCCGGCCAACAACCGCCGGCGCAGATGATCGCCGCCATCTTTGCCGGCGAAGGTATCCTTTTCCTCTTCTTCAGCGCCTTCGCTCTGGTCAGCGGCCTGCTCGGCGACTTCATCGTTCCCTCGCTCGCTCTCGAGGACACTGGCCTCAAAGAGGCCTTCCGCCGCATGTTCCAGCTCATGGCCGCCGAGCCCGGCGAGTTCGCCCTCTACGCGCTGCTCAAGACCGTGCTGGGCGCCTCTGTCTACCTGTGCGCAATCATCGCCTTCGAGATTGCTCTCTTCCTGGTCATCCTGGTGGTTGGGCTGGTGCTGGGCCTGATCGGCTTCGCGCTCCATCTCGCTGGCGTGCCCACGATCATCCTCTTCATCCTTGGCGGCATCATCGCCTTCGTATTAGAGATCGTCCTGGTCTTCTACGCCATGTTGCTCGTCATCGGCCCCGTCTTCACCTTTCTCGACGCCTACGCGCTCTATTTCCTCGGCGGCCGCTATCCCCTGCTCGGCGACTTGCTCGACCGCTCCACCCCGCCGCCCGCGCAATTCTTCCCGCCTGCGTATCCGCCGCCAGGCTTCCCGCCACCCGAATCCCCGCTGCCGCCCGCGCCCGCGATCTGAATCCTGGCCCAGCAGCGCCTGCCGGTGCACCGGATTGTCTTACCGCTGAACTTCCCCGCCCATCTCCATCCGCGCCACATGCCCGTCCGCATCCACATACACCATCGCGGTGAGCGGCGGGTTCCTGCGTCCACGCAGCAGCGACGTGTCGTACATAAAGCGCAGATCGCGGAAGTTCACCGCGCGCCAGTCCGGCGCATTCAGCTCTGCTTTGTCCTGGGAATCGAGCGCAGTCGTCGGCCCCGTGTCCGCAACCACCGGCCAGCTTGACCAGTCCAGATACACCCGCCCCAGCCAGCTTTGCCTGGCCACGCGCGTCGCCGGCGTCGCCCTCGGCTTGTAAAAGAGATCGTGCCCCGGATCGGTCGCGACCGTTCCCGCCAGCGTATCCACCGTCGCCATCTGGTAGAACGCCGGCGTCTCCACCACCGTATGCCAGCGGTAGGGATTGCCCGGATACGGACTCGCCGTCACACGCAGCACCTCTCCCGAAGCAGCCGCAGGAAATTTGCTTACTCCGGCCGCACTTGCAGCCGCACTCGGGCCATAGCTCGCCGTCGACGCCAGGTGCACCGCGTCCTCATGCTCGACCCAGCGCCATCCCCACAGCACGACTGCCACCACCAGCGCAAAAATCGCCCAGCTTCGTCCGCGGAACACCGGCCTCCTCGCGCCCACCTCGCCCGCAATCAGCCCAAACAGCGCTGGAGCGACGAGGCCGACAAGCAGTGCCACGAACAGCACCGGCTCAAAGATGAAGACGAACGACCCCGCGTACCAGTGTGTATTGAAGGGGAAGAACGGCCGCAGACCGTAGTTGTTCGTCCAGTCCAGAAAAATATGGCTCAGTAGTGCGATCAGCACAAATCCATACAGCAGCCCCCAGTGCACCGGCGCAGCCGTCAGCGGCCGGACGATCTGCACGTCCGTAACGGGGCCCTCCATCTTGGCGACACTCTTCGTCGCGGAAGCCTCCATCTCCTTCGCTCTTCGCACCCGCCAGCGATGCACCAGCCACATCGCGCCCACCACCACCAGTCCCTCGAACGGCAGCCCGAGAAATGTATGCGTAATCCCACGATGGTGCTCGAACCCGGCGACCGGCCCCCGCGCGCTCCACAGCACATCCAGGTCCGGAGCCTCGGCCGCCAGCGTCATGGCCAGCGTGGCATACGCCGCCTTGCGATTGAAGCCCGCGCGCGCCAGGCACGCGCCGGTCAGAAAGTGCGTTACAGGTTCCATGCGTGTTCAGCATACGGCACGGACGCACAATCGCGACCCAGCCGCGCGCCGCTCTCTATAATCAATCTCGCCATGGCGTCCCGTCCTTCGCCCCAAAAAGAAATTGAGACCCTGCGCGACGACCTGCGCCACCACGAGCATCTCTACTACGTCCTCGACGCGCCCGAGCTCACCGACGCCGAGTACGACGCGCGCATGAACCGCCTCAAAGCGCTCGAGGCTGAGCACCCCGAGCTCATCACGCCCGACTCGCCCACCCAACGCGTCGGCGGTAAACCGCGCGAGGGCTTCGTCAAAACGCCGCACTCGCGTCCCATGCTCTCGCTCGATAACGCCTACAACGAGGCCGAACTGCGCGCCTGGGAACAGCGCGTGCGCGATGCCCTACCCTCAAGCGAAACCAGCCGCTACGTCTGTGAACTCAAGCTCGATGGCCTTTCCCTCGCGCTGCATTATTCGCCGGCCGCCGACGGCTCCGCGCAACTCGCGCGCGGCCTCACGCGTGGCGACGGCAGCATCGGCGAAGACGTTACCTCGAACGTCCGCACCATCCGCTCCGTCCCTCTGCGCGTTGCGAAAGATAAGCTGCGCGCCGCATCTCTGCCCGCCAGCTTCGAAGTCCGAGGCGAGGTCGTGCTCCCGCAGGCCGCCTTTGAAAAGATGAATGCCCAACGCGTCGCCGAAGGCCTCGCGCCCGCCGTCAATCCACGCAACGCCGCCGCCGGCACCATCCGCACCCTCGAGCCGAACATCGTCGCTCAGCGCCGCCTCGACTTCTACGCTTACTTCCTTCTCCACGGCGATGGAGAGAAGGCCGGCGAAGCTCTGCTCCCCACCCAGTCCGCCGCGCTCGACGCGCTGCGCACCGCCGGCTTCCGCGTCAACACCCACGCCGCCACCGTCAACTCCATCGACGAAGTCCTCGCCTTCATCGCAAAAGCCGAATCTCTGCGCGACTCACTCGGCTACGAGATCGATGGCGTCGTTATCAAAGTTGATTCCGTCGCGCAGCAGCGCCGCCTTGGATTTACAGGAAAAGCCCCGCGCTGGGCCATCGCGTACAAGTTCGCCGCGCGCGCCGGCATCACGAAACTCGAAGGCGTCCTCTTCCAGGTCGGCCGCACCGGCAAAATCACGCCGGTCGCCGCACTCGCCCCGGTCTTCATCGGCGGCACCACCGTCTCGCGTGCCACACTGCATAACGCCGACGAGATCGCCCGCCTTGGCGTGCGCATCGGCGACTTCGTTGAAGTCGAACGCGGCGGCGACGTCATCCCCAAGATCACCACCGTCATTGAAGACAAAAAGCACCCGCGTGGAACCGAAGAAATTGTCTTCCCCTCGCACTGCCCCGCCTGCGGCACCGCATTGGTGAAGGCTGAAGGCGAAGTCGACTGGCGCTGCGTCAATGCCAACTGCCCCGCCCGCCTTGAAGAAGAGCTGCGCCATTTCGCCTCTCGTGGAGTGATGAATATCGAGGGCCTCGGCGAAGCGCTCATCGCACAACTCCTCGGTCACACCCTCGCAGAACATGAATCTACCTTGGCCCCTACTGATGAAGCGCCCGAGGAAGCGCCTGCCGAATCTCCCACCCGGGAAGCGCTCGTCCACTCCGTCGCGGACATCTACTTCCTCACTAAGAATCAGCTTTTGCAACTGGAGCGAATGGGAGAAAAATCCGCCGACTCAATCCTTGCCCAGATCGAGAACTCAAAGAACGCTCCTCTCAACCGCGTCGTGCTCGCTCTCGGGATTCGCCACGTTGGCGAGCGCACCGCGCAGGAGCTGGCCGACGAATTCGGCAGCATGGAAGAGTTGATGGAGGCTGCACAGCCTGTATCAGAGGGCGAGGAAGACAAACTTACCCGTATTCGCGATATCGGGCCCAAGGTTGCTGCAGCCATCCGCGACTTCTTCTCGAATCCTGACAATATTGCCCTCGTCAAGCGCCTCCAGAAGGACGCCGGCTTGACCATGGCCGGGGAAAAGCGGGTGCGCACCACCACGCTCGAAGGCCTCACCTTCGTGCTCACCGGAACGTTGCCCACGCTCACCCGCGAGGCCGCAAAAGAAATGATCGAGTCCGCGGGCGGCCGCGTCTCCGGCTCCGTCAGTAAGTAGACCAGCTACGTCGTCGCGGGCGAAGAGGCCGGCTCCAAGCTCGACAAGGCGCAGTCGCTCGGCGTCGCGATCCTCGACGAAGCCGGCCTCCGCGCGCTGCTGACTTAAGACATCCCTACGCCGTGCCCCACCAGCTCCTGCACCGGCTGCCACTCCCGCCGCTGCGACTCCGCCACTGGTTTGCAGGTCAACACTCCGTTGAACGTGTTCACCCCCGCCGCAATCCCCGCATCCTCCTGGATCGCGGCTACAGCGCCCAATTTTGCCAGCTTCATCAGATAAGGAAAGGTCGCATTCGTCAGCGCCATCGTCGACGTATTCGGCACCGCCGCCGGCATGTTCGTCACGCAGTAGTGCACCACGCCGTCCACCACATACGATGGGTCGGAGTGCGTGGTCGGCCGCGCCGTCTCGATGCACCCGCCCTGGTCGATCGCCACATCCACGATCACCGCACCCTTCTTCATCTTCGCCACCATCGCCTTCGTCACCAGCTTCGGCGCTGCCGCGCCCGGGATCAGCACCCCGCCAATCACCAGGTCCGCCTCGCACACCGCGCGCCCAATGTTGTAGCTGTTCGACGCCAGCGTAAAGATCCTCCCGCCAAAGATGTCGTCCAGCTCGCGCAGCCGGTTCAGGTTCACGTCCACCAGCGTCACCCGTGCGCCCATGCCCAGCGCGATCTTCGCCGCGTTCGTGCCCACAATCCCGCCGCCGATCACCACCACATTCCCCGGCGGCACGCCTGGCACGCCGCCCAGCAGCACGCCGCGCCCGCCATGCTCCTTCTCCAGATACGCCGCGCCCACCTGCACGCTCATCCGTCCCGCCACCTCGCTCATCGGCGTCAGCAAGGGCAGCGTGCCCGCGCGGTCGCGCACCGTCTCATACGCGATGCCCGTCACCTTGTTCTCCAGCAGCGCGTCGGTCAGCTCCCTCACCGGCGCCAGGTGCAGATACGTGAACAGCACCAGCCCTTCGCGGAAGTTCCGGTACTCCTTCTCCACCGGCTCCTTCACTTTCACTACGATCTCGGCCAGCCGCCACACGTCGGGCGCGCCGCCCACAATCTCCGCGCCCGCCGCCTGGTACTCGTCATCCGTCAGTGCGGAGAGGTCGCCCGCGCCGTGCTCCACCAGCACCGTATGCCCTGCCGCAACCAGCGCATGGACGCCCGCCGGCGTCACCCCCACCCGGCTCTCGTGGTCCTTCACTTCCTTGGGAACGCCAATGATCATGGCTTCAACGCTATCAAAAATCTCGCGGAATGCGAGTTTCGCCGCACTCCTTCCGCTATGCCCAGACCTCGCGATAGATCCGCTCAATCTCATCCGCTGTCGGAATCCGGGGATTGTTCTGCGGCGAACCGGAGGCCAATGCCTGGGCCGCCATGGTCGGGATCGATTCGAAGTAGTGCGATTCGGAGATCCCGAACTTCTTTGGCGATGGCACCTGCAACAGTTCGTTCCTCTGAAACAGGGCTTCCGTCAACTTTTCTACAGCGCTTGCGGACGAATCTCCTGCACCGGCAATCCCCATGGTGCGCGCGCAATCGGCATAGCGGTCCGGCGCTCCAGCGGCAGAGAAAGCCGTCACCGCGGGAAGCAGCATGGCATTCGAGAGCCCATGGGGAACGTGAAAGAAGGCTCCGATCGGACGGCTCATGCCGTGGACCAGCGCAACGCTGGCGTTTGAGAACGCAATCCCGCCGAAGGTTGCGGCCAGCATTATGGCCTCCCGTGCCGCGCGGTTGCCGGGATCATGGAATGCAACCGGGAGTTCCTCCCAGATCGTCTTCATCGCGGCCAGGGCAAAGGCATCCGTAAAAGGGTTGGCCTTGCGGCTGACGTAGGCCTCAATCGCATGGGTCAGCGAATCGGTGCCCGTGTCTGCCGTCAGGCGCGCAGGCATGGTCATCGTCAGTTCGTAATCGACGACGGCTGCCGAAGGCAACAGCGAAGCCCCCACGATGAGCATCTTTTCATTGCGCTCCGAGTCCGTAACCACCGTAACCCGGCTCACCTCCGAGCCGGTTCCCGCAGTCGTCGGAATCGCGATGTGCGGAGGACCTGCCCTGGGGATCGGGTTGGGAACTTTATAGTCGCGGGCTGCACCGCCATTGGCCACGAGCATTCCAATCGCCTTCGCCGTGTCGATAGGGCTGCCTCCGCCCAGGCTCACCAGGCTGTCATGGCCTCCGGCCACAAACGCGCGCACCCCAGCGTCTACGGCGTCCGTGGTAGGGTCCGGGACGGTTTCTGAGAATATCCCGCACTCCAAACCCGCTTGAACCATGCGCTCCCGCAACGCATCCGGCAACCCCCGGCTCATAAGAAATGGGTCGGTCACGATCAAAGGCCGGCGGCAGTTCAGCCGTTGCAGTATCCCGGGGACTTCATGGAACGCGCCTCCTCCTATCTTCATGATTGGAGGAATCTGAATCTCCGCGATCATCGCTTCTCCCTTCGCTCCGCCCAATCTGGCCCTTTATCAAGTCTAGTCTTCCACCTCAGTTGCAGACGGCAGTCCCGCCCAAGGCCGTACAATAGCCGTGAATCTACTGGTCAGGAAACGACTCGAACCTATGTCTTCCAACGGTTATCAAGGCCGCTACTCGCGCATCCACAACATGCGCTCGCTCTTCAGCCTCTTCTCCAACGACCTTGCCATCGACCTGGGCACGGCCAATACGCTGGTCTACGCGCATGGCAAGGGCATCATCGTTAACGAGCCCTCCATCATCGCGGTCAACACCCAGACCAATGAGATTGAAGCCGTCGGCAGGGAGGCCAAGGAGATGCTGGGCCGCACCCCAGGCAACATCATCGCCATCCGCCCCATGAAGGACGGCGTCATCGCCGACTTCCGCCACACCGAGAAGATGCTGAACTACTTCATCATGAAGGCGCACAACAACCGCAAGCGAATGGTGCATCCGCGCATCGTCATCGGTGTGCCGTCGGAGATCACGCAGGTGGAGAAGCGCGCCGTCATGGACTCCGCCTACCGCGCCAAGGCCAGCCAGGTCCTCCTCGTTGAGCAGGCCATGGTTGCCGCTATCGGCGCTGGCCTGCCCATCACCGAGCCCGGCGGCAACATGGTGGTCGACATCGGCGGTGGAACCACGGACATCGCCGTCATCTCGCTCGCCGGCATCGTCTACTCCCGCTCCGTGCGCATGGCCGGCAACCAGATGGATGAGGCCGTCGTCACCTACCTCAAGCGCAAATACAACCTGCTCATCGGCGAGCGCACCGCCGAGCAGATCAAGATGCAGCTCGGCTCCGCCTTCCCGCTGGACAAGCCCGCCACCATGGAGATCAAGGGTCGCAACCTCATCGAAGGGGTGCCCAAGACCATCACCATTGAGGACTCCGAGATCCGCGAGGCCCTCTCCGAGTGCATCGGCACCATCATCAACGCCATCCGCGTCGCGCTCGAGCGCACCCCGCCCGAACTCTCCGCCGACATCTCCGACCGCGGCATCGTGCTCACCGGCGGCGGCGCGCTCATCAAAAATCTGGACAAGCGCATCCGCGAGGAGACCGGCCTGCCCGTCTCCATCGCCGACGATCCCCTCGCCTCCGTCGTCCTCGGCACCGGTCGCATGCTCTCCGACTTCAAGCTGCTGCGCAAGATCTCCATCGACTAAAGAGCTATTGCCCGTCGAGAGCTGAACCGCCGTTGCCCGTCGAAAGCTAAAGCGCCGTTGCTCTTTGAGAACCAGCCCGCCGTTGCCCCTCCAGCTACCCCCTGCGCGTCATTGACCCTCAGCCGCCACGCGGCCTGATAATAAGCGCTAGGTCCGATGGAATTCCTGCTGCGTTTCAGAAACGTGCTCTTCCTCATCGCGGTGCTGCTGGCGCAGGCCATCGCGCTCGCCATGCAGGTGCGCACTCCTGCGGACTCAGGCAAGCCGGACGCGGGCAGCGTGCGCCTCATCCGCATGTGGGCCACCTCCACTGTCACGCCGTTTGAGCGGGCCGCGCACACCGTTGGCCACGGCCTGCACTACGGCTGGTCGGACTACCTCGACCTGCGCGGCGTCCGCCGCCAGAACCAACAGCTCCAGCAGCAGCTCACGCAGATGCGCATTGAAGAAGCCGCCATCTCCGAGGACGCACTCCAGGGCCGCCGCCTGCAGGCATTGCTCGCCTTCAGGGAGAAGTACGTCGGCTCCACCGTCCCGGCGCAGGTCATCGGCTCCAGCGGCAGCGACCTCGCGCACGTGCTCACCATCGACAAGGGCTCCAACGACGGCCTCCGCCCCGACATGGCCGTCATCACCGCGGACGGCATCGTCGGCAAGCTGCGCGATGTCTTCCCTACCACCTCCGAAGTCCTCGAGATCGACGACCAGAGCTCCGGCGCCGGCGTCGTCCTCGTCAACACGCGCATCCGCGCCATCCTGCGCGGCACCGTCACCGGCCGCGCGCAGATCGGCAACCTCACCGCAGACTCGCGCATCAAGCCCGGCGAGCCCATCGTCACCTCCGGCGGTGATCAGGTCTACCCGCGCGGCCTCGCCGTCGGCACCGTCGAAAGCATCGCACCCGACCCCGACCGCCAGCCTTACACCGACATCCTTGTACGCACCGCCGTCAATCTCGACCGCGTCGAGGAAGTGCTGGTCATCACCGGCACCCAGTCCGACATGCCCGCAGCGACCCAGCAGGACCTCGCCGCGGCCCAGGCGCAGCACGCCGCCGACATCAGCGCGGAACGCCTCCCCGGCATCAACGACGACCAGCCCTCCGCTGCAGCCGGCGCAGCCTCCGCTGCACCTGGCACCAATGGAGCAGCACCCGCAACGCCCCCAGTCGCCATCCCTCACCCACTGCCCGCGCTGCATACCGACCGCTACTCCACTGGCGCCACTCCGCCCGCCTCGGACCTGACCCCCGGCACGCCCATCACTCCGCAGACACCACCGCCCACAACCCCGCCCGCCGGACAGAAGCCCTCCGCCTCGCCGCAGGGTTCGCCTTAGTCTCTACTAGCGCCAGCCTGAAGCGCAGGAGTAAACCTCCACATCGCCTCTCAGCCCGCGTCCGCTGCCAATTCGATTTAGCCTGTGGAGGGCGAGGGACTTCAGCCAAACATGGTCACACGCAGTTACATGTCGCGCCGCGAGGTCGAGCAGCAGAACTTCACTCTGCCCGTCGCGCTGTTTGTTCCTCTCGCCGCCATCCTGTTGCAGGTGCTTCTGCCCAAGCTGCTCCCGCGGCTTACCATCCTTGACCTTCCCCTCATCGTCACCCTCTTCTTCGCCGTCAGCCGCCGCAGCCCCATCGCCGGCACCACCACCGGCGCCACCATCGGTCTGTTGCAGGACATCCTCACCAGCCAGCCCATCGGCGTCAATGGCATGGCCAAGTCGGCCATCGGGTACGCCGCCGCCAGCCTGGGCAGCCGCATCGACGTGGACAACAATGCCACCCGCGCTCTGCTCACCTTCGGCTTCTCCCTCCTGCAAAGCGTGCTCATCTACCTCATTGAGCGCCGCCTGCTCGGCATCGTCGGCTTCCATCTGCTCTGGTTGCATGAGCTGCTCCGCGCCGTGGTCAACACCGCCGTCGCCCTGCCCGTCTTCTTCCTGCTCGACCTCACCAAGCACGAGGCCTAGACGCCGCGGCGCATACCGATCAGCCACAGCAGCACACCGATCCGCGTACCGTTACGTCCAAGTAACCGCGCCTATCCCTCACCCAAAAGCGACAGATCGCCCCCTCGTCCACGCAGTAAACTAGCTCTCAGCAGGACCCGTCCACCGTGCCACTTTTTCGCCCACCCCGCGCCAGCTCCCGGCCCCCACGCCCCGCCATCGGTCGCGTCGAGAAGGTCGCCGCCGGCAAGCTGCACTCCACCCAGTACATCGTGGTGCTGGCCCTCGCCGTGCTCGCTGCCGGCATGTGGCGGCTGCAGATCGTCGGCGTGGACAACTACCGTGTGCTGGCCGAGGCCAACCGCGTCCGCAAGGAGCCGGTGCGTGCGCCGCGCGGCAAAATCTTCGACCGCGAGGGCCGCATCCTCGTCGACAACTATCCCTCTGTCTCCTGCTATCTGCTGCGTGAGCAGGCCCACGACCTCAACGCCGACATCCCGCTGATCGCACGCGGCCTCGATCTGCCTGTTGAGCAGGTGCAGGCCACACTGCGCCGCTTCGCCGCCGAACCAAAGTACGAGCGGATTCCCCTTAAGCAGGACATCACCCCCGACGAGCAGGCCTTCCTCGAGGCCCACCGCAATGAGCTGCCCGAGCTGGAGACGGTCGACGAGCAGCGCCGCCGCTACCCGCGCGACGGCTTCGCCGCCCACCTCATCGGCTACGTCGGTGAGGTCTCCGAGCAGGACCTCAACAGCGGCAAGTATGACTTCTACGATCCTGGCGATGTGGTCGGCAAGTCTGGCGTGGAGGAGACCTACGACGCGCTGCTGCGCGGTACCGATGGCTCGCGCGATGTCGTCGTCAACAGCCACGGCAAGGAGGTCGGACAGCTCGGCCAGCAGCCCGCCACGCCCGGCACGGACCTCCGCCTCACCATCGACCTCGACCTGCAACGCGTCGCCGAGCAGGCCATGGAGGGCAAGAACGGCGCGTTGGTCGCCATGGACCCGCACACCGGCGAGATCCTCGCCATGGTCTCCCGCCCCACCTTTGACCCCAACCAGTTCGCCGTGCGCCTGACCAAGAACTACTGGTCCCAGATCGTCAACGACCCCGACCATCCCCTGATGAACAAGGCCATCCAGGCCCAGCTCGCGCCCGGCTCCACCTTCAAGATCATCATGTCGCTCGCCGGCCTCGAGGAGAACGTCGCCCAGGATTTCAAAGTGATGTGCAACGGTGGCGGCACCTTCTTCGGCCGCTTCTTCGCCTGCGACAAGCACCACGGCATGGTGGACATCGACCACGCCATCCCCTGGTCCTGCGATACCTTTTATTACGCCCTCGCCGAGAAACTCGGCATCGACACCATCGCAAAGTACGCCACCGAGGTCGGCCTCTCCCAGAAGACCGGCATCGATCTGCCCGACGAGGCCTCCGGCACCATGCCCTCGACCGCATGGAAACTCAAGACGCAGCATGAGAAGTGGTACGCCGGCGAAGTCATCTCCGTCGGCATCGGCCAGGGAGCTACGCAGGTCACACCGCTACAGCTCGCGCGCGCCCTCTCCGGCATCGCCTCCGGCGGCAAGCTCGTCCGTCCGCACGTCGTCCTCCCCGGCGAGGTCCCGTCCGATGTCGCCTCCGCCATCGAGGAAAACTACCCCGGCTCCGGCGACAAGACCATCCCTCTCACCCCCGCCAACTGGGAGACCATCACCGACGCGATGGCGCAGACGATGATTAACGGTACAGGCGCTGCTGTACATCTGGACGGCATTGACTTCGCCGGCAAGACCGGCACCGCTCAAGTTGTAAACCACAGCATCGGCGGGAACAACCTGTTGACCGGAAACGCGCGCGCCAACGCCTGGTTCGTCGGCATGGCCCCGCGCCGCAATCCAGACATCGTCGTCACTGTGCTCTGCGAGCATGGAGGCTGGGGAGCCGAGGCCGCCGCGCCTCTCGCCGCCCAGATCATCAACGCCTTCGTCACCAAGCAGCGCAAGCGCGCCGGCAACCTCCGCGTCGCCGATGCGCCCGCGCCTGCATCCGCCTCACCCGCCACCGCACCAACCGCCGCAGCGAATCCCACCCAGGCAAAGCCCGCTCCCGCCACCGCGCCCATAGCCGCTGTACCCGCTGCCCCGACACAGGCTCCGCATACTCCCTCCGCCCACGCCGTTGCCTCGGCACAGCCGGCCAAACCCGTCGCCGTCGCTTCGACCACCAGCGGCCGCTCGACGCCTCGCGCCCAATAACTCCCCCATGCGCCGCCTCACCAGCCTCCGCGACTTCGACTGGACCCTCCTCACCCTGGTGCTGCTGATCTCGATCATCAGCGTGCTGGAGATCAAGTCCGCCACCATGCACACCAAGTTCCACGGCTTCGGAGAGAAGCAGCTCGGCTTCCTCGTCGTCGGCCTCGTGCTCATGTTCATCATCTCCCTCATCGACTACCACCTCCTGGTGGAGGTCGCGCCCTGGGCCTACGGCGTCGGCATCGTCGCGCTGGTCGCCGTGCTCGCCGTCGGCACCAAAGTCAACGGAGGACGCCGCTGGATCAACCTCGGCGGCGGCATTCACTTCCAACCCTCCGAGTGGGTCAAGCTCATCCTCATCCTCACCATCGCGCGCTTCTTCTGGAACCGCGCCGGTCGCGAGCTCACATGGGTCGATATCGGCAAGGCCTTCGCTCTGGTCGGCATCCCCATGGCTCTGGTGCTCAAACAGCCCGACCTCGGCACCGCGCTCACCTACTTCCCTGTGCTCGTCGCCGGCCTCTTCCTCGGCGGCATTCGCGTCCGCCAGGCAGGAATCATCCTGATCATCTTCGCCGCCCTCGGCGGCATCGCCCTGCTGCGCGGTAAACACCTCAAGCCCTACCAGCAAGCGCGCATCAACAGCTTCATCGATCCTGGCTCCGACCCGCGCGGCGCCGGCTACCAGATCCTCCAGTCCAAGATCGCCGTCGGCTCCGGCGGCCTCTGGGGCAAAGGCACCAACAAGGGCACCCAGACCCAGGGCGACTTCCTCCCCATCCCCTACACCGACTTCATCTTCGCCGCCTTCTGCGAGGAGCACGGCTTCGTCGGCGGCGTCGGCATCCTGCTGCTCTACTTCCTCATCCTCACCCGCCTCATTCAGGACGCCCAGCAGGCCTCCGACGCGCCCGCCGCCTTCATCGTCATGGGTATCGTCGCCGTCCTGCTCTTCCAGGTCGTGGTCAACATTGGGATGGTGGTTGGCCTGCTCCCCGTCACCGGCATCCCCCTGCCTCTGATGAGCTACGGCGGCTCCTCGATCCTCTATACCTTCCTCGCCCTGGGCATCGTCATGAACATCCGCATGCGCCGCTTCGTCAACTGACACGGGCGCTCGAATCGGGAACTACCTTGAGTCATCCTGCGCTTCGCCAAGCGCGCTCCTCGGTTTTGGTGCATACTGGAGTTAACCCGGCTGTCACAACCGCCGGCAACCCCCGCTCCCGTTGGCGCCACGCGCCGGGATCGCGGCCCAGGTTTTTTGAAGACTTTTAGAAAAAAGGCCGGCCAGGCAGGGATCGAATCCGTTGGCCGGACAGGTTTGAATAAGGGAATGATTGCATCCGGACGGCAAACGGCCGCGCCTCAGGTTTATCCCGAGGCTGTTTCGGCCACAAACTCCGCACTGCAATCTTCGCTCGAAGCCTCCTTAGTGTCCCCGATCGCATTTATTATCAGGCAGTTCGCGCCCTCACCCGGCGCATTCTGTGCGCAGTCTGCGTCGAGTTTCCGCTCCCGCCTGCACCTATCGGTCGACTCAACAGCTTCCCGTCTCCCCCTCCTGTCCGCACCTTCGGTGAGCGCCACCTAGCGCTCACGGTCCTTCGCCCTGCGCCTGCCAGCCCGCACCCCGGGCAGAAAGAGCAGGACATATGTCGAAGGAAATCTACATCTCCAGCACGCCGCATGAGACGCGTCTGGCCATCGTCGAGGACGAATCCCTCGCCGAGATCTACTACGAGCGCGAGAACGAATACACCCTCGCCGGATCCATCTATAACGGCCGCGTCACCCGCGTCCTCCCCGGGATGCAGTCGAGCTTTGTCGACATCGGCCTCGACCGCGACGCCTTCCTCTACATCACCGACTTCCTCGAGGAAGCTCCTGACTCCGAAGAGTTCGACACTGCGCCCGCCGGCGACCGCGCACCGCGCGCCAAGGCTGAGCGTACGGAGAATGGCAGCGCCCGCGCCGCCTCCGGGGGCAATGAGCCGGCCCGCAGTGAAGCTGGCCGCAGTGAGCAAGGCCGCAGCGAAACTGGCCGCAGCGAACGCGGTGGCCGTGGCCGCCGCGGCGGACGCAATCGCGACCGCGATCGCAACCCAGACCGCACCCCGTCCGAGCCTGGTCAGATCGACGCACCACACATCGAGGCTGATTCCGACTCCGAAGCGTCCAGCTTCGCTCCTCCCGATGGAGAGACCGCGGCAGGGACCGCTCCGGAAGCAGGCGCCGAAGGCAGCCGCCGCTGGCGCGGACGCCGTGGACGCCGTCGCGGGCGTGGCCCGGTGTTGAGCCAGCCGGGCGAACCCTCGGCGGAGAATCAGGGGAACCAGGAGAACGCCGCACCCGACGCCTCCGGCGCGCAGTTCGACGCCAACGAAGAATTCTCCCCCGAAACCGGGCGCGAGTTCGACGCCTCCGCAGCCCCATCCTTCGACGAAGCTCCACGCAGCGACCGTTCAGGCGAACGCGACCGCAGCCGCAGTCAAGGCCGAAACGACGAAGGCCGCAACCGCCAGCCTCGCGACCGCGATGCCCAGCGCTCCGATGCACCACGACGCGATCAGCGTCCAGACCAGCGCGCAGATCAGGACTCCTCACAGCGCGCTCCCCGTGGCTTCGAACCCCGCCGTGAGCGCTATGGCTTAAGCACCGACGAGCCCAGCCGCACCGGCCCCATCGCCAACGCCTACGGCGACGAGTCCGCACCCACGGGCGAACCCATCGTCCTCCCCGGCGAGTCGCTCTCCAAGTACCGCAAGGGTGACGATACCGCCGCTGATGCATCCGGCCACACCTCTGCACCGTCCGCTCACTCCACGCCCATCACACTCGCGCCCCCGGCCAACCTCTACACCATCGCTGCAGGCTGGGACGGCGGCGCGACTCTTCCCGGCGAGACCCTCTCCCGCCGCACTCAAGAGTCCCGCCCAGCTGCATCGCGCCCCGACTCCTCACGCGGCTCCGACCGCAGCTTCGACCGCGACCGAGGTCCCAGACGCGACCGCAACGACCGAGGTGAATCCCGCCGCGATGATCGTAGTGGTGATCGTCAGCGTGAGAGCCGGCATCCCGACCAGCGCAGCACAGCACAGCCCGCAGCCTTCCAGCCGCCCGCCGCGCCCATCGCCGAATCGGCCGCGCCCGTAGAAGAACAGCAGTTCGCCGCGCCCATCGTCGCCGAGCCCGTAACTCCCGTCGTCGAAACCGACTACGAGCCGTCCGAGGCCTCCGCCTCCTACCGCATCGACCCCGTCGCGCCCAGCGAGTATCGCCAGAGCGCGCCAGTGCTCGAAGTCCCAGAAGTTGAGCCCGCTGCTGAGCCCGCCGCCGAGACGCACGACTTCACCTCCATCTCCGCCGCCGGCGAGATGTTCTCCGAGCCCGCCGAGGTCCTCCCCGCGCATCCCACGCATCCCGCGCCGATGGAGCCCTCCGAACCGGCATCCCCCATCCGCCACGAGGGCGCCGTAGTCTCCTCCGACCCCGGCGCTGACTTTGCCGCCGGCTTCGCTCCCGGCTCCGGCCAGCTTCAGGAAGAAGTCCTCGACGAAGAGGAAGCCGACAGCCCGACCCTCCACGCCTCCTCCATCGAGGAGATGGACGACCTCGATGAAGAGACCCTCGAAGGCGCGGCCGATCTCGGCACCATGCTGCGTGAGATGTCCATCGACCAGATCACCCGCCCCGTCCCCGAACTGGAAGACGAAGAAGAGGACGAAGACGACGACTTCGAGGAGGACGACCTCGAAGAGGAAGAGTCCGAAGAAGACGACGAGGAAGAGGAAGACGGTGCCGACGGCTTCCAGAGCGATCGCCAGCCCGCCGCCGGCGACGAGGAAGACGATCTGGATGTGCATGATCGCGCCACCTCTGCGGACTCAGGCTTCGCACGAGAGCGCTCCGATTCAGAGCACTTCGATCAGCCCCACTCCGATCAAGGCAATTCCAGCGAAGAAGCCCGCAGCGCAAACGGCGCTCCCGGCTCTGACCGTGACCGCAGCCGCGACTCCGGCCGTGACCCCAGTCGTGATGTAGACCGCCGCCGTGGGCGTCGTGATGGCCGTGACGGCCGCCGTGGCGACCGCAGCGGAGATAGAGATCGTGGCCGCAGCCGCACCGGCCACGGCAACGGCCGTGGACGCCCGTCCATGCAGACCACGAATCTGCCCGCCATCAGCGACCTGCTCAAGCCCGGCCAGGAGATTCTCGTCCAGATCGCCAAGGAACCCATCGCGAAGAAGGGTGCGCGCATCACCTCGCACATCGCTCTCCCCGGCCGCTTCCTGGTCTTCATGCCCACCGTCAACCACACCGGCGTCTCGCGCAAGATCGAGTCTGACGGCGAACGCCGCCGCCTCAAAGAGATTCTCCTCAGCGAAAAAGGCGATGCCTCCGGCGGCTTCATCGTCCGCACCGCGGCCGAGGGCGCCAGCGAAGAGGAGTTGCGCAGCGACCTCCGCTTCCTGCTCAATCTCTGGGCCGACATCAAGGCGCGCTCCGAGTCCTCCAAATCCCCCGCGCTCATCTACCACGACCTCAACCTCATCGAGCGCATCCTGCGTGACCAGGTCACCGACAACTTCTCCGCCATCTGGGTCGATACCGAGGCCGAGTACGAGCGCGTCCTGCGCTTCCTGCAGCGCTTCCAGCCCTCCCTCATCCGTCGCGTCAAGCTCTACCTCAAAGAGACGCCGCTCTTCGAGCAGTTCGGCATCACCGAAGAGATCAACAAGGCGCTGCGCAGCAAAGTCTGGCTCAAGTCGGGCGGCTCCATCGTCATTAATCAGACCGAGGCCCTGGTCGCCATCGACATCAACACCGGCAAGTACGTGGGCAAGACCGCGCGCCTCGAAGACACCATCGTCAAGACCAACCTCGACGCCATCCCCGAGATCGTCCGCCAGATCCGCCTGCGCGATCTCGGCGGCATCATCATCATCGACTTCATCGACATGGATGAGCGCAAAAACCGCAACCGCGTCATGGCCGCGCTCGAGGACGAGCTTAAGAACGACCGCGCCCCCTCCAAGGTCCTGCAGTTTAATGACTTCGGCCTGGTCGCCATCACCCGCAAGCGCGTCAAGCAGTCCCTGGAGCGCACTCTCTCCACCACCTGCGCCACCTGTACCGGCACTGGCATGGTCAAGTCAGCGGTCACCGTCTGCAACGACATCTACGTCGAGATGCGCAAGATGCACAAGCACCTGGATCGTGGCGACGTCATGCTGCGCGTCCATCCCGAGGTGGTCAAGCAGCTCAAGTCCTCCGGCGCAAAGTGGCTGCAGGAGATGGAAGAGATGGCCGGCAAAACCATCCTCGTCAAGAGCGACCCCAGCCTGCACCCGGAGCAGTTCGACATCCACTAGACATCTAGACATCCACGAATCGACACCCCGGCCGGCGTCTCCAAGCAAGCGCCGGTCATTCTCTTTGGCGTTGAGCGGCGCGCACGCCGTCGCGTGCGTCGGCTCTCACGCCTCCCCGCGAAATAAACTCCTCATTTTCCTGAAACTATCGCCCTCCGCAAGTGATCCAAAACGCACATTCCTGCGTCATACTCACCAATGGGTCTTTTGAAAGTCGGCGGGACAGCCGGCACAACAAACTCAGCCAGTTCGGGTTAGGAAACACGAACGACTTAAGCATCACAACTAGGAGTCATTGAAAATGTGCACCCACCGTACTCTCTTCGGTCTTGCGTGCCGCGCCGCGGCGTTTAGTTTCCTCGTAGCCGGAACCGTCACGCTTCTGCCGGCGCAGCAGGCCTCGTCTGTAGCACCCGCGCCTCTCTTCGTAGCCTCCGCCTACGCGAACCCCTTCGCCTCCCTGGCCTCTTCCAGCAGCAGTTCGTCCTCCTCTGACTCGGACTCCGCCGCGGCCTCTGATGATTCCTCTGCCACCCGCCTCGGCTTCAGCTCTGCCCTGGGCGCCTCGCAGCCGCCTCCGCGCCGCCGCTACGGCAACCCCAACTACTCCGACAGCCACTCCAACCCGGACGGCTCGCCCAAGTACACTTTCCTCGTCGGCGGCGGCTTTAACCTGCCCATCGGCGATACCCACTTCTACGAGTCGACCGGATGGGGCTTCCAGGCCGGCGGCGGACGCAACTTCAATAAGACCCTCGGCGTCCTGCTCCAGTTCGACTACGACCACTTCGGCCTGCAGAACGCCACGGCCGCCAACGAGCAATACATCTACAACTACTGCACCAATGCCGAGGCTGGACTGGGGGAGTGCACCGCAGGCCCGGCCCCATCCAGTAACGTAACTCCGGTCAGCGGTAACAATCACGTCTGGTCCTTTACCCTCGATCCCACCTTCACCATTCCGACCGAGGGTTCGCTCGGCGCCTACGCCGTCGTCGGCGTCGGCTTCTACCACAAGGTCACGAACTTCACGACGCCCGAGACCGCGGAGGAAAACGCAACCTTCGACCACTACACCAGCAACGCCGTGGGATTCAACGGCGGCCTCGGCGTCACCTGGAAGTTCTCCAAGTTCGCCAGCGAAAAATTCTACGCCGAGGCGCGCTACGTCTTCGTCGACAACCAGCCCCGCACCGGTGTCACCACCGCCAACGTCGCCACAGCTCCTCTCAGTGCGACCGACTTCTACCCGGCCAACAGTCACCGCACCACTTACATCCCGGTCACGTTCGGCCTGCGCTTCTAGCCGGCCCCGGTCCTGCCCCAAACACCAGAAGCCCGGCCATCGCGCCGGGCTTCTCTGCGTCAGCTCTTCCCCGCGCATGGCAACGGAATGGCGGCATTGCGTCGCCCTTCTACGCCCGCATCGTCCCGCCCAGCGCGGTCAGCGTCTCAATCACCCGCGCCGACCACCCCACCAGCTCGTCCTCGCGCAGCGTCCGCTCCTGCGACTGGAAGACGCAGCGCAGCAGCAGCGCATAATGCCCCGCTGCAACCGTCTTCCCATCGCGGAAGACCTCCACCGGCCTCAGCCGCACCATCTCCGCAATCCCCAGCCCTTCCACCGCGCGTGCAATCGTCCCCCACTCCACTGCATCCGCAAAGGTAAACGAGAAGTCGCGCTCGACCGCCTGATAGCGCGAGAGTTCGCGCGCCGTCGCCCGCCTTAGCGGCAGCGCATACAGCGCCTCAAGGTCGACCTCCGCGACATACACCGCCTGCCTCAGCTTGCGCGCCTCGCGCTCACCCGCGGCCAGCTCACCGAACCACGCGATCGCCCTGCCATCGAGCACCGCCGACGCTCCGCGCCCCGGCTCGATCCACGCGGGCGTCTCAATCGAAAACGTCACCTTCTCCGCCGCACTCACATTCAGCGCGTCCGCCGCCGCCGCAAACAGCCCCAGCAGCGACTCCACCACGCCCTTCAACTCATAGACGCCCGCGTCCTTCGCCCCACTCAGCACGGTCGCCGGCAATTCGCCCGTCAGGCCAAGCGCCAGGCTCTCGCGCTCGACAACATTCTCTACGCTGCCGCCAAACACCGCGCCCTGCTCAAACAGACGCACCTCGCGCACATCGCGGTTCAGGTTGTGACCCAGCATCGCCAGCATCCCCGGCGCCAGCGAGGGCCGCAGCAGCCGAGCCTCTTCGCTCAGTGGATTATCGAGCGCAATCACCCCGCGCCCGCTCGCAAATCTCTCGCCCTCCGCCTCAGAAGAAAAAGAGTTGCTAATCGCCTCCGAATATCCCAGCGCCAGCAGACGCGCTCGCGCCGCCGCCTCCGCCGCGGCCCTCGGATGCGCAATCACCGGCAGCGGCGTAGGCAGAGTATTCGCGAATCGGTTGTAGCCATAGACGCGCGCAACCTCTTCTACTAGGTCGATCTCGCGCTCCAGATCGAGTCGCCAGCTCGGCAACTTCACTTCAAACTCGTCCGTGCTCTTCGCCGTCAGCACGCATCCCAGCGCCGTCAACGTGCGCGCCACCAGCTCACTCGTAATTCCTGCGTCAACAAGGGTCGCACCCAGATGCCGCTGCACCTCGCGCACCGAGAGCGCAATCGCCGGCCTGTCCGCCGTCTTCGCGGCAATCGCGGGAACAACGACATCCACCAGCTCGCCTTCCAGCGCGCCACCGGATCCCAGAATCAGCTTCGCCACCAGCGCATTGGCCGCCGCGCACGCGTTCAGGTCCGCGCCGCGCTCAAAGCGGTGCGATGCATCCGTATGCAGCCCATGCCGCCGCGCACTCCGCCGCACGCTCGCCGGGTCGAACCACGCCGACTCAATCAAAATGTTCTTCGTCGCCGGCGTAATCATCGACTCCCACCCGCCCATCACGCCCGCCAGCCCCAGCGGCTTCGCGTGGTCCGCAACCACCAGGTCGTCCGCGTCGAGCGCCCGCTCCGTCCCATCCAGCAGCTTCAGCCGCTCGCCCTTGCGCGCCAGCCGAACGATAATTCCACCCTCAATCTTGTCCAGATCGAACGCATGCGTCGGATGGCCCATCCCCTGCAGCACAAAGTTCGACGCATCCACCGCATTCGAGATCGGCTTCGCGCTCAGCAGCGCAAAGTACTCGGCCACCAACCCCGCCGACGGCGCAATGGTCACGCCGCGCACCACCTGCGCGGTAAATCGCCCGCACCGCTCCGGTGCCGCAATCTCTACCGCAAATGCCTTCGCACTCGCACGCGTCGCCGGCAAAGAGATATCCAGCCGCGGAAGCTCCAGCCCATAAATCGCCGCCGCCTCACGCGCAATGCCGTAGTGGTTCATCGCATCCACGCGATTGGTAGTAATGTCCATCTCGAAGAGATGGCCCTTGCCCTCTCCTAGTGCATGTACACCCTCGACCGCAATCCCGCGCAGTGTCAGGTCGTCGGCCAACTGCCGGTCGTTGACAGCAATATCGGGAGCGTAGCTACGAAGCCAGCGTGTAAGTATGTTCATGGATAAGCGAGTCGGCAAGTCAGCGAGTCGGCGACTTGCGTTCCTCCTTGGGCTTCAGAGCCTTGATAAGGCCGTTCAGCAGCCGGCCAACTTCCCCGGAGCGCTCAAAAAGTCCTTGCGCGCTGCCGTCCTGAAAAAAGTTCATATCCCGGCACAGTTCGATCTGTGTCTCCAATTCACAAAGCGAGCCTCGTGCCTGCGCGAGGAATACACGGAAGAGGTGGTCGCTTAGCCTGCCGTGCCCCTCCGCAATGTTACTTGGTACGGAGACTGCAGCGCGTCTCATCTGACCCTGCAGGCCGTAGACTTCGCTCTTGGGAAGAATCGCCGTCTCACGGTAAACCTCTTTCGCAAGTTGCATCGATCGCTGCCAGACAAGAAGCTCACGAAAGTGCCGCGTTCTCCCGCCGACTCGCTGACTTGCTGACTCGCTGACTCGCTGACTCATGCGAACTGCTCCAGAAACCGCATGTCGCCCGAGTAGAACAGTCCGATCTCCGCCACACCGTGCAGCACCATCGCAATCCGCTCCACGCCCATGCCAAACGCAAACCCGCTCACCCGCGCCGCGTCGTACGCCGCCGCCCTGCCCTCCGCCACGCGCACCTCGTCTACGCTTGCGAAGACCGCAGGATCGACCATCCCACAGCCCAGCAGCTCAATCCATCCTGAGTGCTTGCACTTCCTGCAGCCCTTGCCCCCGCAGAAGATGCAGCTGATCTGCACATCCGCGCTCGGCTCGGTAAACGGAAAGAAGCTGGGAAAGAAACGCGTCTTCACCCCAGACCCAAACAGCGCCTTCATCGCGTGGTCCAGCGTCCCCTTTAGGTCGGAGAAGGTAATATTCGTGTCCACGCACAATCCTTCCACCTGATGGAACACCGGCGAATGTGTCGCGTCCGCCGCATCGTTGCGGTGTACCTTGCCCGGAACAACGATGCGCAGCGGCGGCGCCTGCGCAACCATGCTGCGGATCTGCACTGGCGACGTGTGCGTGCGCATCAGCAGCCTCTCGCGCGTCGGCCGCGCCTGCTGCCCCGCAACTTGCAGCGTGTCCTGCGTATCGCGCGCCGGATGGTTAGGCGGAAAGTTCAGCGCCTCAAAGTTGTAGAAGTCCGTCTCCACCTGCGGCCCCAGTGCAGTCGAGTAGCCCAGCTGGTGGAACACGCGCACAACCTCGTGCATCGTCTTCAGCAGCGGATGCTCCACCCCCGGCGCGCGCACGCTGCCCGGCAGCGTAATGTCGATACCCGGCTTCGCAGCCCGCGCCCGCGCCGCGGCCGCGCTCTCAAGCGCTGCCTCAATCTGCTGCTTCAGCTGGTTGAAGCGCATGCCCAGCGGCTTGCGCGCCTCCGCCGGCGCAGACTTCAGCCAAGCATCGCTCACCAGCTTCAGCCGGCCCTGCTTGCGTCCCAGCCAGCGCAGCCGGAACGCCTCCGCGTCCACCCCGGCCGCACTCTCGCTGCGCACCTCATCGCCCAGCGTGGCGAACGCTGCGTCCAGGGAAGGCTCATCGTAGCTGTTGAGTTCGGGAATCTCTTCGTTCATTGAATACTTCAGGCGAGGGCGATCGCCTCATCACTCGGTATCGCTTTTCCTATCCGCCATTTCTTCTTAGTGTATCGCGCCCTCTACAGCGCTGACAGCACGATCCCCACCACCACGACCCCCAGCAGCAGGCTGCGCCTGTCCGTGATCGCGTACACCACCGGGTCCTCGTGCAGCTCGCCGCGCGAGGCCAGCAGCCACAGCCTAAAGATCCACAGCAGCAGCACCGGCACCAGCAGCCACAGCCGCGCGTGATGCGGATACAGGTCCTGCGCCACTTCATTGCCGATGTACAGCGCAAATACCACCACCGATGCCAACCCACTCGCCGTGCCGAAGCTGCGAATCTGCTCCAGGTCGGAGACGCGATACCCGCGCCCCTTCACCGCAATCGCCTCCGGGACCTCGCTCCCCGCCTGCAGGCCCTCCAGCTCGGAGAAGCGTTTCACGAACGCCAGCGACAGGAAGAAGAAGATGCTGAACGCGGCCAGCCACGGTGAGATCGGAACCCCCGCCGTCGCC
>Ga0182024_10001116_pt1 | contig 69574 bp, 66 predicted proteins | sample P32metaG_FD_120480 | JGI IMG/M metagenome (GOLD analysis project Ga0182024, IMG submission 120480) | Permafrost microbial communities from Stordalen Mire, Sweden - P3-2 metaG (Illumina Assembly) | ecosystem: Environmental > Terrestrial > Soil > Wetlands > Permafrost | place: Sweden: Stordalen...
AAGCTCACCACCGAGATGCAGCTCCACGCAGACTGGGCGATCACGATCGGCTGCGGCGAGGCCTGCCCTTACGTGCCGACGATGGTGGAGGCATGGGACGTACCCGACCCAGCCGGAAGGTCGATCGAGGACGTGCGCGCGATCCGCGACGGTGTCCAGGCGCGCGTCGCGGAGCTCATCGACAAGCGCCTTGACGCAATCCGCAACGACCGCACCGCACATCAGCTGCGCCTTGCGCGACTGCTGCCGCCGCTCGCCAGGGAGTTCGCCGCGACCCGCTCCCCGGAGGAGATCCGCGCCTGCGCCGACGCGGTCCTGCAAGGCTTTGACGATGCGCGCGTGCGCACCCACATCGTAACCCTCGCACATCGTCAAACTCGCGAATGCCTACGTAAGGACACCTGCGACCTACTCTCCGTTCAAGAGGCATCGTGACCCAGCGTGCGGCGGAGGCCCCAGCCATCAACGATCTCCCCGGATCGGAGCAAGGCCGCGGGCGATGAGCGCACGGGTCGGCATCAACGGCTTCGGTCGCATGGGGCGCTTGGCGCTGCGTGCCGCGTGGGGCTGGCCGGAGCTCGCGTTCAGCCACGTCAATGAGCTGCATGGCGACGCGAGCACCGCCGCCCATCTGCTGACGTTCGACTCGATCCATGGGCGCTGGTCCGAGGACGTGCACGGCGACGGCGAGACACTCACGGTGAACGGGACGGCACTCAGCTACAGCAGCTCCGCGGAGCCCGGGGACCTGCCATGGGGCGAGCTCGGCGCGGAGATCGTTCTTGAGTGCTCGGGTAGGTTCCGCACGCCTCAGCTTCTCGACGCATATTTCCGGCAGGGAGTACGCAAGGTGATCGTCGCGGCACCCGTCAAGGAGGAGGCACTGAACGTGGTGGTGGGCGTCAACGACCACCTCTACGAGCCCCAGCGCCACGATCTGCTGACGGCGGCGTCCTGCACGACCAACTGCCTCGCGCCGGTGGTCAAGGTGATCCACGAGGGGATCGGGATCCGGCATGGGCTGATCACGACCCTGCACGACATGACGAATACCCAGACGCTCATCGATTCCCCCCACAAGGATCTGCGCAGGGCGCGCGCCGCGAGCGTCTCTCTGATCCCGACCACCACCGGGTCAGCGACCGCGATCGGACTCATCTTCCCTGAGCTCGAGGGCAAGCTGAACGGCCTCGCGGTCCGCGTGCCGCTGCTCAACGCGTCGCTGACGGACTGCGTGTTCGAGGTGGCCCGGCCCACGACTGTCGAGGAGGTCAACGGTCTCCTCGAAGCCGCCGCGGAGGGGCCGCTGGCGGGGATCCTCGGGTACGAGCGACGGCCCCTCGTTTCGGTCGACTTCAAGGACGACCCGCGCTCGGGAATCGTCGACGCCCCCTCTACCATGGTCACCGACGGGACTCAGGTGAAGATCCTCGCGTGGTACGACAACGAGTGGGGCTACGCAAACCGCCTCGTTGAGCTCGCGCGCACAGTCGCGGCCAGTCTCCCCGGAGATGAGCGCACAGCCGGCTCCGCTAGGGCGGCGGATGGCTAGCAGTAAGGCAGCCCCAGCCGGAGGCATCGCACCGCAGCGGCGGGGAGACCTGCGGAACTACGTGCTTGTGACGGGGGCGTACTGGACGGACACGCTCGTCGACGGGGCGATCCGGACGCTCGTCCTGTTCTATTTCGACCAGTTGGGCTACACGCCACTGCAGGTCGCCTCGTTGTTCGTGTTCTACGAGATCGCGGGCATCGTCACGAACCTCGTCGGCGGCTGGCTCGCGGCCCGCATGGGCTTGAAGATCACGCTCTTCATGGGTCTCGCGATCCAGGTGCTGGCGCTATGCATGCTCGGCTTCGCACCGCCGTCGCTGCTCGTCGTTCCATACGTGATGGCCTCCCAGGCGCTCTCGGGTGTGGCTAAGGACCTGAACAAGATGAGCTCCAAGAGCGCCGTCAAGCTCGTCGTCCCCGAGGACGACCAGTCCTCGCTTTACCGCTGGGTCGCGATCCTGACGGGATCAAAGAACGCTCTGAAGGGAGTCGGCTTCTTCCTCGGCGGGCTGCTGCTCACGCTCTTTGGATTTCAGGCCGCTGTGCTGGCGCTCGCGACCCTCGTGCTGACCGCCCTCGTCGTGACCTCCAGTTTCATCCGGGGGCACCTCGGCCGCCCGGACAAGACCGCGAAGTTCAAACAAATCCTCTCTAACAACCGCGCCGTCAACATCCTCGCGGCCGCCCGCATCTTCCTGTTCGCCGCCCGCGACGTGTGGTTCGTCGTCGGCCTGCCGTTCTTCCTCTATTCCGAGCTGGGCTGGAGCTTCTGGGCGGTCGGGACTCTCCTGGCCGTTTGGGTGATCGGCTACGGCGCCGTCCAAGCAGCGGCACCCCGCTTCGTCCGCCGTCGAGGCCAAGGCCCCGACGGCGAGCCCGACGGCAAGACCGCCGTCTGGCTCGCGCTCGGCGTGGCGCTGTGCCCCGCTGCAATGGCCGTGGCCCTCAACGCAGGTGTCAACCCGACGATTGCGATCCTGGCCGGCCTGATCCCGTTCGGCGTCGCGTTCGCGATGAACTCAGCGGTCCATTCATACCTCATCCTCGCCTACGCCGACAACGACAAGGTAGCCATGAACGTCGGCTTCTACTACATGGCCAACGCCTGCGGACGCCTCGCTGGCACCGTCCTCTCAGGACTCCTCTACCAATGGCACGGGCTCACCGCCTGCCTTTGGGTATCAGCAGTGTTCCTCCTCGCGGCGGCCCTTCTTTCACTTCTCCTTCCGAGAGAGGTCACGCGAAGCGCGCGCCCAACCCAGCCGTCGCAGGATCTGCAAGCCGGGAGATCGTCCGCCGCTACCTGAGCGGGCCGAGGGCGCCGAGCGGAGATAGGCCAATCGCTCCCGCGCTGGCTCAGGTTGACGGGGGCGTTCGGCCCAGCCTTGAACGCCCCCCGTCGGCGTTCGGCCCAGCCTTGAACGTCGAGAGCGAACGCGACAGCGTCGAGCGCGGGCTCGTGATCCGCCTGGCACACGGAGATGCGGCAGGCGCGCACCACCTCGGTGCCAAGCTCGCCGGTTGGGATCGAGCTCCGTATCGGTAGCGACCGCGCCGAATCTCAGTAGCGCAAGGCGATAACCGGAAGTACCGTGGTGCTTGGGACCGTAGGTTCTGCTCGTCAGGCTGGCCACGCAGCAACTCGTTTGACCGGCACCGCGAGGTCGCCGATAGGAGCGAATCCCTCCCCGCTATGACAGTTGTCGGCATCGTTCCCGGACCCGGCCACGCGGGTACACGTTTCAATCCCGCCCCCGCTATCTCCGAAAAGGCCCAGTTTCTGGGGCCTTTTCGCTGCTCAGCCGCGCATTTCCTTGCGGCAGGGTTCTTGGGTAAGAACGCAAGTGCGAACGCGCGCGGCGCGCGCTGCGCGGCGACGAACAACTACAAAACCGTCGGTCATAGCGAGCAACGCTCAGCAGGAGCGCAGCACCGGTCGATCGCGCGCTATCGTCACGGGTACAGCGATCCGGCGCGGAGGGCTGTGCGGGGGCGCAACTTAGAGGGCGGAGCGATTCGCGGTCAGCCGCTGGCCGCTGTATCTTGATCCGTGGAGCCACTCGTTAGAAAGGGACACGAGATGCTAGCCGCGAACGGACCTGGCGAAGGCGTTGGACAAGAAACTGGAGCCACCTGATTTCCGGGCCATGGCCATGGTGCTCTTGATCCTAATCCCCACCGCCTGGTCGGCCGTCGCGTTTTTCGCGTTGACGATGTTTCGCGTAGCGGCGCTCAGTGATGATTCTCGTGCCCTCGGGTTAGCCGAGTGGATCGCCACGAGCTACCTCGCCGAGCATAAAGATGTGCCCGCTGACGGCTCTGCAGAGCAGTTCCCTAGGGCTGATCACCACTTGCACCCACCCTGGCCACGAGCCGCTCGCTCTCGGGCGATCTCGGGGATGCGCATCAAGTAGCGCCCATGCTCGGGATAGCCCACAATCACTCGAGGCGGACTATCTACGATGTCCTGCTCTGTCTGGGAGCGGTCGCCTTGGCGATGCTCGGCGCACTCGTCCTCGCCGGGAGCGCCCACGCCGGCGTTCCAGGCCCAGCCGGTGAAGCGCCCCCGGCCCCAGGCGGGGAACAGTCTTCCGAAGAAGCTGCGAAAGGCGCGCCCCCGGCCCCAGGCGGGGAACAGTCTTCCGAAGAAGCTGCGAAGGGCGCGCCCCCGGCCCCAGGCGGGGAACAGTCTTCCGAAGAAGCTGCGAAGGGCGCGCCCCCGGCCCCAGGCGGGGAACAGTCTTCCGAAGAAGCTGCGAAAGGCGCGCCCCCGGCCCCAGGCGGGGAACAGTCTTCCGAAGAAGCTGCGAAAGGCGCGCCCCCGGCCCCAGGCGGGGAACAGTCTTCCGAAGAAGCTGTGAAGGGCGCGCCCCCGGCCCCAGGCGGGGAACAGTCTTCCGAAGAAGCTGCGAAAGGCGCGCCAAGCGCCACAGGCCGGGAACATTCTGCGGAAGGCTCGCCGTCGCCGCCCACTCCGCCGCCCGTGATCCTTCTTACGCCCGCTGCTCCGCAGGATGTCGTCGCGAGCGATGAAGCCGCAGAAGACGTCCCAAGTACGCTGATCGTGTCGCTGGCAGGGGCTTCTACCGTCGGTGGTCCGGGGGCGGGAAGACCGCCGACCTCCGAGACAGATGCAGGCTCTGTCGGCGCGCCGGCGGGTACCGCTGCGCGGCGGATCGGTGAATTGAGTTGCGAGCTCTCCACGCTTGGAGGACGCATTACGGACAACTGTGCCGCCGGTTGGTCGGGTGCTCAGCGCTTCCTCTCAGACTCGCCCATGAATCTCGCCACCGCTGCCGCTTCCTTGGCCGCGGCAGCGACGGGAGACTCGCCAGCGGGCGGCGGCCACGGCGGCTCGGCCGTGGGGAACACCCCGGTCAGCCCCGCTCCCGGCCCCGCACCCAGCGGGGCCTCCGGCTCGACGATGGGCGCCTCCGGTATTGCTCTCTCGACTTTCCACACTCTCGCCGGGCTCCTGCTCTCGGGGGCTCCGCGCGCCATGCGCCGGCTGCGGCTTTCGTGTCAGCCTTGGCTCACGGCGTGTTTCGTTCTGATTCCAGAGCGGCCGGGCTAGCTCCTCCCGGTCTCTTCACCCCGGCGTGGATCTCGTGGTCCAGGCCCCCTGGAAATCAATTCGAGGATTGTTTGGAAGGAGCTGTATCCGATGAAACGCCATCAAATGGCGATTGCGGCGAGTGTCGGTACGCGGAACGAGGGCGGCGCGGTGGGAAGCGTCGCAAATCAGACGCAGACTGCCTTCGAGGGAAACACGCGTACACCCCCTGCTTCGAGCGAGGCGAGCTTCGTGCCGGCCAGTGTGAGCCTTCGGACGCACACGCTGATCCTGACCGGCGACCTGGACCGCGGTTCGGCTCATTCGCTCGAAGCGGAGATAGAGCGCCTCTGCGAAGAAGGAGTCACCGGCATCACGCTGGACCTCCGCAAGCTCACGTACATCGATTTGGCTGGGGCGGCGGTGATCGCGTTCCGCTGCGGCCTGTGCCAAAAGCGCGGATACGATTTCGCGCTGATTGCCGGGCCGCGGTTCATCCATCGCGTCTTCGAGCAGGCGGGCGTCACCGACTTGCTGCCGTTCCAAAAGGCTGACGTCGCTCCTCGAGCGCCCGCCTTGGTGCTCAGCCACCGTTCTCGGGACGGTTGCGACGCGTGATCAGTGGTCCGTGTGAACTGAGGGGGCGGCGCCTCCGGCTAGTTGGCCGGTGCTGCCCGTAGAACCTCGAAGCGCCTGAGCTCGCCTCGCTAGTGTGGCTCCCGTTTATCCGCGCTCGTCGAGAACGGCCATCTGCTGGGGGGGGGTAACTGTCGCCGACGGCGGCGTCGGGCGCGATAGCGGCCGGGTGCGCTCGGCCCTGACGACGGGCTTAGGTGTTTCGGTAGATGCCTTGCTGGAAGAGGGCGTTGCTGGCTTGGTTCCAGCGCTCGAGCTGGACGGGGTCGGTGAAGGGAGCTGGAAGATTGCGTTCGATCGCGTGTCGCATTAGGACCGTGGCGAGGTTGCGCGCCCCAACCGGCAGGCTAGGAGCCAGCGCTCCGTCCCGCGGCCGGACCCCTCTGGCGCGATCTCTCCCGGGCTTGCCGTCGCCCCGCGTTGAGACAGCCTCGCAGCCTCGCGCCGCTCGCCGCCGACCGTCACGATGACGGGGTGCGCTTCCTGGGACTGCCGCTATCGACCCTGGCTGCTCTGGCTGTGATCCATCCTCACGCGCGGGGTTCGGGGGTCGACTACGTCGGCGTGTTCCTGGCGTCGGTCGCGAGTTGGGCGACGCTTCCAGGTCCTGGTGAGGCCGCACTCATCGCAGCAGGCATCTCGGCCGCGCATCATCACCTCGACTTGACCTCGGTCGTGGCGGTCGCCTGGGCTGGGGCGAGTGCCGGCGGGACCGCGGGCTGGATAGTTGGCGTCAAGGGCGGTCGGGGGCTGCTCACGGCACCCGGGCCGCTGCGCCACTTGCGCCTCGCCGTGATCGCGAGAGGAGATCGGTTCTATGAACGCTACGGTCCGGTCGCGGTGATGTTCACACCCTCGTGGGTAGCCGGGATCCACGATATGCGCTGGTCTCGCTTCCTACCCGCCAACGCAATCTCGGCGCTCACTTGGGCGCTCTCAATCGGTCTCGGCGCCTATCTGATCGGGCCGTCGATCACCGACATCGCGGCCGACGCAGGCTTGGCCGGCGGGCTTCTCGTGGGCGTATTTGCACTCGCCGTAGGGCTGGTGGCCTGGCGCAGGTTCTACAAGCGGGTGTAGCGGGGGGTCAGCAGGGGGACCCGCCGCTGGGTCCTGCTCCTCGACGAGGTCCACCGGCATGGAGGCTGAGCCGCCAATGGGTTAGCGTGGCCTGCGAATGTCCGCCAGCCTCGACGCCTCAGCAGGCCACGCCTCTTCCCTGCCGCCTGGGCCGCGCTTGCCACGAGCCGTGCAGGCGCTCCTGCGGGTATGGCGCTACGCCGAGTTCAGCGACCGCGGCCACGCACGCTACGGGGACACTTTCACGGTTCGCGTCGGCAGCTTGCCGACCGGAGTGCTGACAAAGGATCGTGACGTGATCCGGCGCCTGTTCACCGGCGACCCGCTCGCCAAGCGCCACGGAAACGACCTGCTGCGCACGTTCGTCGGCGAGCAGTCGCTGCTCGTGCTTGAGCCGGCCGAGCACCTCGCGCGACGAAGGATGCTCTTGCCGCCGTTCCACGGCGAGCGAGTCCAATCGTACGCGCGCCTGATGGAGCGGCTTGTCTGCGCCGAGTTGGATCGCGTGCAGCCGGGTGACGTGTTGGCGGTGCAGCCGATCGCCCAGGCGCTCACGCTCGACGTGATCCTGCAGGCCGTGCTCGGGGTCTCCGACGTCGCGATCCGCAGGCGGCTGCGAAAGATCTTCGATGCGCTGAGCACCCCACTGAACGCGTTCGTGTTGTTCGTGCCACAGCTCGCCCGCCGGTCACCTTGGAACGCTCTCTCAAAGCGTGCCTGGCGTTTGAAGGACGAACTCGACGCCCTGCTGTTTGAGCACATCGTCGCCACCCGCGCCGACGCGCTGCTCTCCGAGCGCGAGGACATCCTCGCGATGATGGTCTGCGCGCGCGACGCGGACGGCGCTGGGCTCAGCGACGAGCAGCTGCGCGACGAGCTGATCACGCTGATCACTGCCGGGCACGAGACGACGGCGACGGCGATCGCCTGGGGCGTCGAGCTGCTCGTGCACAGCCCGGCCGTCATGACCAAGGCCAGGGAAGGCGACGACGCTTATGAGGAGGCACTGGTGAAGGAGATCCTGCGGATCCGATCGCCCGTCCCGCTCGGCGGCGCTCGCCACTCGCTCGAGCCGTTTGCGATCGGAGAATGGACGATCCCGCCGGATGTGGCGATCCTGGTCGACGCCCACGGCGTGCACCATGACCCCGAGACATACCCCGAGCCGGACCGCTTCCGACCCGAGCGCTTCCTTGAGGAGCCGCCGGACGCCTACTCGTTCCTCCCCTTCGGCGGGGGCGCGCATCGCTGTCTCGGCGCCTCGCTCGCCCTACTCGAGATCAAGATCGTGCTGCGTGGGCTGCTCGCGCGCCTCGAGCTCGCGCCGGTGTCAAACACGCTCGCGCGCCCCGTCCCGCGCGGCCCCACGCTCGCTCCCCGTGGAGGCGCGCGAGTACGCGTAGTTGGTACGCACTCCCCTCCGCGCGTAGAGGCAGTGACCGTCGCCGCCGTGTGAGGGGTCGCGGCGCCTCGTCAGGTCCGAGCCACTGCTGACGCGCGGCGGGCACCTCCGCGCCCGTCGGCCGCCGCCACAGGCCTCGATCAGCGCCGCGATGTCCTCGATCTCGCGCCCGGCCGCCTCGCGTCGCGCTGACCCGGCAGCCGGCGCGCTATGGTCACACGGACAGCGAACCGGCCTAGGGAGAGACGATGTCGACCACGCGCCGCACCCATCGTGCAGCCACGCACGAGGTCCTCAACCAGCCGCCGCCGCTCGTCGACTACAACGCGTTCGAGGCCGACCCGGCGCTGGGAGAGGCGCTTATTCGTGAGGGCGGCGAGTGGGGTCTGGACCGCGTCCGCGACTTCGGCGCCGTGGTCGCCTCCGCGGAGGCGCTCGCTCACGCCAAGCGCGCGCAGCGCAACATTCCCGTGCTCAAGACGCACGACCGCTACGGCAACCGCGTCGACGAGATCGACTACGACCCGTCGATGCACTGGATGCTGCGGCTGGGCGTTGAGCGCGAAGTCAACTCGCTGCCGTGGCGCGAGCCGCGCTCCGGCGCTCACGTCGTGCGGGCGGGGATGTTCCACCTGTTCAATCAGCTCGACACCGGACCGTGCTGCCCGATGTCGATCAACTACGCCGCCGTCCCGACCATGCGCCAGGACGCGGCGCTAGCGGGCGACTGGGAGAAGCGCCTGACGCTCCCCGACTACGACGCCTTCGCCCAGGCCGGGATGGTCTTTACCGAGAAGCAGGGTGGCTCTGATCTGCGCGCCAACTCGACGATCGCTGAGCCCGTCGGCGACGGCTGGTTCGAGCTGACCGGCCATAAGTGGTTCTGCACTCACCCGATCTTCGACGTCTTCTTCACGCTCGCGCAGACCGCGGAGGGGATCACCTGTTTTGTCGCGCAACGCCCGCATCCCGGGTTCCGCCTGCAGCGGCTCAAGGACAAGCTCGGCGGGCGCTGCCTCGCCTCCTCTGAGGTCGAGTACGACCACCTGCCGGCGCGGATCTTGGGCGAAGAGGGCCGCGGCACGGCCTTCGTCGTCGAGCAGCTGATCTGGACGCGACTCGACACCCTTACCGCCGTCGCCGGCATGATGCGCCGTGTCGTGACGGAGGCGATCTGGCACGCGCGCCACCGCGACGCGTTCGGCGCACCGCTCGCCGCGCAGCCAGCGATGGTGAACGTGCTCGCCGACGTCGCGCTCGAGTCCGAGGCCGCGACGATATCGGCGCTGCGGATCGCGCGCGCCTTCGACTCCGATGATCCTGACGAGGTCGCCTTCCGCCGCTTGGCGCTCGCGGTCATGAAGTACTGGGTCTGCAAGCGCGGCGCTCCGCTGGCGGCTGAGGCGCTCGAGTGCCTCGGCGGCAACGGCTACGTCGAGGAGGCGCCGATGGCGCAGTTCTACCGCGACATCCAGATCGGGACCGTCTGGGAGGGCTCGGGCAACGTGATCGCGCTCGACGTGCTGCGCGCGCTTGATCGCGAGCCGGCGGGAGCATCGGCGTTCCTCGCGCAGTGTGAGCTTGCCGCGGGCGCGGATGCCCACTTCGATGCTCACATGGTGCGCGTGCGTGACGGACTCGCCGCTCTAGCGGCGGACCCCGCGGCGGCCGATTGGAGCGCTCGCCGCGTAGTCGAGGACATGGCACTCGCGCTCCAGGCCAGCCTGCTCCTGCGCTACGCGCCGCCGGCAGTCTCCGACGCGTTCTGCGCCGGACGCATCGGGGCGCGCGGTCTCGCATTCGGTGACCTGCCGCGCGGCATCGACGGCGCAACGATCGTCGAGCGCTCCCTCGCGCTGTAGCGCCGCGGGTCACGCCCCGGCACGCGCCGCGAGCCGGCGTAGGTCAGGCGAGGCCAGCCAGTCCTGTGCGTCTTCTTAATCCGCGTCTCGGGGGGAGCGCAACCGGGCGAGTGCATATGATCCGCAGCAGCGTCGATCGCAGCCCATCGATATCAGGAGGAAGCAGATGCCACCTCGTCGGACTCGAATCGTGCCGATCCCGCCGAGCAGGCTCAGGGCAGCCATTGCGGTCGCGGCGCCTCTTCTCGTCGCGCTCGCCGGGATCGGCTGTGGCAGCAGCAAAAGCTCCAACACCACGACCGTGGCGGCGCTCTCCAAGCCCCAGTTCCTCGCCGAGGGCAACGCGATCTGCGCACAGGGCAACCAGAAGATCGGCCCCGCCTCGCAAGCGCTCGGCAACCACCCGAGCCAGGCGCAGATCACCGACTTCGTGACGAGCACGTTCGTACCCAACATCCAGAGCCAGATCGATGGGATTCGGGCCCTTGCCGCGCCGACCGCAGACAAGGCCGCCGTGAAAACCATGCTCGATGTCGCCCAGGCCAACCTGAACCGGATGAAGAGCGATCCCTCGCTCTTGGCGGCCAACACGCCACCGTTCGGCGAATTCGCGAAACTGGCGCACCCGTATGGGCTCACCGCCTGCGCTCCGAGCGGCTAACACGTAGGCGGCCCGTTGACGTGCTCGCGCCCGCGCCGGCGAGCGCCGAATGCCGGGCTTGGCGCGCGGGCCGATCTCGACCGCGCCTCACCGTGGAGGCGTGGGATAAATCGCCTCGCCGGCCTCGAGCATCGCGACGAACTTTGCGAGTCGGCGCGCGCGCGTCTCGGGCTTCTTGGCGTCGTGGAGCCGATAGATGATCGCGTAGCGGTTCTGGCTACTCAACTCGGCGAAGAACGCCTTGGCCATCGGGCGCGCGTCGAGCTCGCGCTGGAGGTCTTCCGGGACAGTACTGCTCTTCTGGCCCGCGTACGCCGCCGCCCACCGGCCGTCCGCCTTGGCCCGTTCGACCTCGGCGAGCCCGGCCGTGCGCATCCTGCCCTGCGCGATCAGCTGCTCGGCCTTCTCGCGGTTGATCCGCGACCACCTGCTACGCGGCCGCCGCGGCGTGAACCGCTGCAGGAAATACAGCCCGTCGAGCGCCTCTCGTCGCCCGTCGATCCACCCGAAGCAGAGCGCGCTCTCGAGCACCTCCGGGTAGCGGACGCTCGCGATGTCGGCGTCCTTCTTGGCGATCCTGATCCACACGCCCTCGGACGCCGCGTGGTTGTCCTGCAGCCACAGCTCCCACGCGGCGCCGGAGGCTAAGGAGATCGTTGGAAGACCGTCGTGGGAGCCCACTGCTACAGCTAGCCGGGCACGCGTGCGGAGAGCCGTGCTGGGTCGCGCCTCAGATCGCCGGGCGCCGCCGGGCCGGCTGAGCGCATTTCGCCGATCCAGTCGTCGAGCTCCTGCCAGCGGTCATAAAGCCACGCGATCAGCTCGTCGCGGCTGCTCGGCACCTCGGCGGCGGGGAAGCGCCAGAACTTCAGCCGGACGGTCGTGCCGACGAGCCCGCCGGACCAGATGTCGCTGATGTACTCAAAGCCGTCCAGGCCGAAGTGTCCGAAGATCACCACATCAGCGCTACGCGCCGATTCCAGCAGCACGACCGGGCCGCCGAGTCGAGGCGGCAGCACGTTTTGCAGGCGAGCGGCGAGCGGCGCGATCTCCGGCTGGCGCTCCGCGATGATCGCCTTCGCTCGAGCAAGCTTCTCTGGGGTCCAGCGCGTGCCCTCGGGATAGATCAACAGCCCATCGTGTGAGGACATGTTTACCGTCAGATCGCGCATCCGCTCGAGCTCCGCAGCAATGTCGTCCGATGCGCGGCGCACGAACTGCGTCGGAACCCAGCGGCCACCGATGTCGATCGTCGGAAGCACCTGCAGCTCGCGCTTGATGATGAAGCGGAAGCCGAGCCCGTGGGCGCGGCCGACGATCGCGTCGGGAAGCGCGTTGTCGATGATGCTGGCGTGGCGGATCATGACGAGGACCGGCCCCGGTCCGGCGAGCTCGAGACCTTCAACGTCAAATCGCAGACCGAACAATGCGCGGATGCCCGCGAGGTGGCTGCCAAGCCAGCGACGCTTGAGGCGATACACGCGATCCCTCCGACGCGGACCGTCGCGGCCGCCCGAGGAGACCCAGATCCCCAGCAGACCCAGCAGCCCGTAGAGCTCGCCCACCAGGAACCACCACAGCATCGCCAGGAGGCGGACCGCCATCCAAGGCTTGCGGCGCCGCAGCCAAGACGCCGTATCGACCGCCACGCCGCCGATCAACAGCACGGGCGACAGCACCGTCACCACGATCAGGGCGATCATCACAGCGCTGATTCCGCGAACGCGACGCCACGCTCGGGACGCGCGTGAGCTGTCGTCGGGGATCAGCGGTCCCAGCGCCTCCATCCGAACGCATCGTACTCTCGACTTCGTCCAGCAGCCCGAAGAGCGTCCTTACGGGATCGACTCTGGCTTCCGTGACCTCTCGGGTAACAGAATCCGCTTGACCCAGGTTCGGGAGATGGCGGCGCTCTGATCGGCAGGGCGCGCGTGGCCGGTCGCAGACTCCGTCTCCTCGACGCCGGCGGACCCTGAGCGGCGGTCGCGGCGCGCCAGGTGGCAGACTTGGCTGCCGTGGTCGATCCGTGTCTGACAGGTGGCTGCTTGTGCGGCCGCGTTCGCTTCGAGCTGAGCGAGCCGGCCACCGCAGCCGGATACTGCCATTGCACCCGCTGCCAGCGCCGCACGGGAACGGCGTCTTCGGCCCAGGCCCGGATCGACGGGCGTACCCTTCGCATTCTTCAGGGCGAGGGCCTCGTTCGAGCCTGGCGTCACGCCGACGGTGGCTTTGAGAAGTGCTTCTGCGGAGAGTGCGGTGCCCACCTGTTCAGTCACAACCCCGATGACCGGACCGAGATGAGCGTTCGCTTGGGCGCGTTCGACCGTGATCCGGGCGTGCGGCCGAGCTGGCGCGCCTACGTCGACTACGCGGCGCCGTGGGAGCCCATCCCCGAGGACGGGTTGGAGCGCCTTGCCGAGGGCAAGGCCTGGGCTTAGCACGGGCCACATGGTCACGCTCGCGACATCGACATGGTTCGAGGCGCTAACCCAGCTTGGACCGCTGGCCGTCATCGGGCTGCTCTATGCCAGGCGAGCTCATGCGCTTGCTCGCCACGGCCGTGCCGTCCCGGGCTGGCGCCAGGCCTGCTTCTACGGAGGGTTCATCACGATCGGGGCGGCCCTGACCGCGCTTGGCAGCGGCAGTCAGGAACTGCTGACGATCCACATGGTCGAGCACCTCCTGCTCGGCGACCTCGCCGCGCTCCTGATCGTGCTCGGTCTGACCGGACCGCTGATCGCGCCGATTCTGCGCATCGCCTTCTTCGACCGGCTGCGCATCCTCGCGCATCCGCTGATCGCCTTCCCGCTGTGGGCGGTGGACCTGTACGTCTGGCACCTGCCGGTCTTCTATGAAGCGGCACTGCGCTACGAAGGCGTACACGCGCTCGAGCATGCAATGTTCCTCGGCTTCGGCATCAACATGTGGATGTGCCTGTTCGGGCCGTTGCCGATGCCACGCTGGTTCGGCAACCTCGCGAAGCTCGGCTACATCGTCGCGGTGCGTCTCACGGGTACGGTGCTCGGCAACATCTTTCTGTGGTCGGGCACCGTCTTCTATCCGTTCTACGCGCGTGGTGAGACCGTCTGGCACATCTCCCCGATCGCCGACCAGAACATCGCCGGCGCGGTGATGATGGTCGAGGAGAGCGTCCTCACGCTGTGTCTGTTCTGCTGGCTTTTCCTACGCAGCGCGCAGCAGGGCGAGGAACGCCAGGATCTGCTCGACTTCGCTCGCTCCAGCGGACTCGAGCTCACCGAGGAACGCGCCACGCGTGCGGTGAGCGCCGGCCGCGGGGCCGAGCTGCGCCGGCGTTTGGAGCACCAGGCCGACCGCTGAGCGCGCCGTTATCTTTGGCTTGGATGCGTGCCGCTGAGTCCCGCCTTCGCTGGGCAGCGACGTCTGAGGACCTGCAGAAAGCCCTGCGTGTTCGGGAGCAGGTGTTCTGCCGCGAGCAGGGCGTGCCCCGCGAGGTCGAGATCGACGGGTGCGACGAGACCGCGCTGCACCTCGTCGCGGTCGAGCCCGAAGGCGAGCGTGTCATCGGCACGTTGCGGCTGCTGCTCGGCGGAGGCGTGGCGAAGGTGGGCCGCGTCGCGGTCGAACGCGACTGGCGCCGTCGTGGCATCGCTTCGCGAATGCTGGACCTCGCTCTGGCCCGAGCACGAGAGCGAGGATGTCAGCAGGCGCTCCTGGCCTCGCAGCTCGACGCCACCGGGCTCTACGAACGGGCTGGCTTCGCGGTCGAATCGGACCCTTTCGAGGAGGCCGGCATCGCGCACGTGTGGATGGGCCGGCGCCTGACGCCAGATGACCGCTAGGTGTAGTTCCCGAGGGCGATCACGAGCGCTCAGGCTGCTCGCCGTGGCGCGTGACGATGCTGCCGCGCTGCGGGCGGCCGCGAGCGACGTCGTGCGCTACGTGGGCGCGAGCCCTCCGAGCGCAGGCCGCCTCGGCCGTCGAGGATGCGCTTCAGAGGCGGTGTGCCTTCGCTCGGGATAGCAACAGCGAGAACAGACCCTGCTGGACCGCCGCCGGGAATGGTCGCAGCACCCCGGAGCTGAAGAGCGTGACGCGCGCCGGGCCGTACACGAAGCCGAGGATGTCCAGGTAGAGGGGAACCCTTATGTCCTGCACCGTGAACGTCGCCATGACACGCCATCCGAATCCCCCTGCCGTGCCGGGCGCCGGCGGAGTCCCCGATGCGATCGATACAGGGCTTACGATCGCTCCGCCGAACTGCTTGCTCCTGAAGAGCAGGTCGAGGTAGTGGGAGAAGCAGCCCCGGACATGGGCGCTGCGGATCGCCGCGAGTTCGCGCGCGGCCAGCGTCGGCGTCTCCGCGACGCCGACTTCGGAGCTCACGCCGAAGTCGATGATGCCGCGCTTGAGCGCGTAGTCCTCTGAGCTCACTTCGGCCAGCCCCTTGCCCGAGCCCGGCGTCCCCGCACAACGGAGCATCTGACGTTCGAGTCGCCTTTCTTGTGCGGTGCCCCGTTCATGTGTGGAGGAGACCGAAAAGCCAGGTACGTCGGCCGAGGTCAGGTTCACCGCGCGGGCGAATGCGAGCGCGCGCTGCCTGGTCAGCGCGCTCGTTGTCGGGCTGCTCGGCGAAGTCGCTCTGGAGCGCCTGCTCGGCGTCGCCGGGCTGCTCTTGCCGCAGGCCATGACGAGCCCGCCAGTGACCGCGAGGATGACCAGAAGGGTCGCTTGGCGCATCGCCGGCATGATTGTTTCAGGTCACACGCACAAGTCGTCAGCGAGCCGGAGTGCAGCCGCCTGGCACGCCGGCGCATCGGCTCGTCTCCTTTGGCGTCGAGGACGTCGAGGCGGCGCTCGCCAAGCCGTAGGCCTACCGCTTGGTGGCGCGCACGGCGGTGCCGTAGGCGCAGATCTCTGTCCAGGTCGTCCCGAGCTCAGAGGTGTCAAAGCGAAACGCGATGATCGCGTTTGCGCCCTTGGCCTCGGCGGCCTCGACCAGTCGTTCCTGGGCATGGATCCGTCCTTCGGCGAGCATCTTGGTCATCCCCTTCAGCTCGCCGCCGACGAGTGACTTCAGAGTGGCGCCAATCTGGGAGCCGAGGTTGCGGGCACGGACGGTGAGGCCGAAGGCCTCCCCGAGCACCTCCTCGATGTCGTAGCCGGGCAGATCGTTCATGGTCGTGATGATCATCGCCGTCTCCTGTGGAATTGGTGTGAGCGCATCGAGTGGCAACCCGCGTGCACCGCTCTCGGCGGTCAGGCTATCTTGCTCCGCCGATCACTCGGCCGGCGTGGACCCGTTCTGACGCTCGGCGAGATCCGGGCCGGTGCTCGTCGTCATCACGGCGGCGCCGGCGCCGCCGAGCACGCGTCGGACGAGTCCCGGGGTCAGGGTCCGTAGCGCGGCGGCCAGCGCGTAGGGTCGCGGGACGTAGCGTTCGGGGCGGCGGCCGATGCCCGCCTGATAGATCGCCTCGGCGACCCTGTCGGGCGATGAGACGATCCAGCGGGTCCACGGCCTGGCCGTGAGCTCGGCCTGGGGAAAGCCCTCGGTCGTGATGAAACCGGGGAGGACGAGTCCCACGTGCACGCCGTTGGCGCGCTCCTCGGCCCATAGCGAGTCCGACCAGCCCGCGAGCGCGAACTTCGACGCGCTGTAGGCGCCCGTCCCCGCGCGCGCGACTCGGCCGGCGGTCGAGGCGACGTTGACGATCGCGCTCGGCGCCGAGGTTCGCAGCAGCGGCAGCAGCGCCTCGGTGAGTCGCACCTGCGCGTCGAAGTTGATCGCCATAGTGCGCCTGACGTTCTCATAGCCGCCGTCGGCGAACCGCGCCCGCCAGGCTGCTCCGGCGTTGTTGACTAGCAGGTCCAGTCGTCCGTGGCGTTCGAGGACGTGTTCGCGGATCAGCGCGGGAGCCTGCTCTTCGACGAGGTCGGCGGCGAGGAAGCTGACCCTGTCCTCGCCGAGCGAGTCGGCCAACGCGCGCAGCCGCTCTTCCCTGCGGCCGACCAGCACGATCGACGCCCCGGGCTCGCGCGAGAGACGGCGCGCCGCGGCCTCCCCAATCCCGCTCGATGCGCCGGTGACGACGATGACGGGGGGTTGGCGCGAGGTGCTTGCAGGTTGGCTCATCGGGTCCTTGCTCTGGATGGTGGTCGCCGGTGCCGCGTGTGGCGCTCGCCGGTTAGCCTTTCAGATCGGCCACCATGAGCTACGACGCACCAGGCGACGCCACCGGCGTCGCTTCCGCCGGTCGGGGATCGGCCAGAAAGCGCGAGGCGCTTGAGCTGTTCCGCGGCCTGCCGCGGCGATACGACCTGCTCTCCGCGGCGCTCAGCTTCGGACAGGACCCGCGCTGGCGCAGGGCGCTAGTGAGCGCAGTGGCGCCGAGGAGCGGAGATCGCATCCTCGACGTCGCGACCGGCACCGGGATGGTCGCCGCCGAGCTGCTCGCGCGCGCCAGCTGCACGGTTGTCGGCATCGACCAGAGCGCGGAGATGCTCGCTGCGGCTCGTGCTCGCTTCGCCGGCCGATCCGCGGCCGGTGGATCGCTGGCGATCGGAGTGGAGCTGGTCGAAGGGCAGGCCGAGGCGTTGCCGTTTCCCGATGCGAGCTTCGACGCGCTCACGTTCACCTATCTGCTGCGCTACGTCGAGGATCCGCCGGCGACGATGCGCGAGCTGGCGCGGGTCCTGCGCCCCGGCGGGCGCATAGCCTCGCTGGAGTTCGGCGTCCCGCCGTGGCCGCCCGCGCGCGCGGCGTGGCGGTCGTACACGGCCATCGGCCTGCCGATGCTGGGGCGGGCGGTCTCGCGCGAGTGGGCTGCCGTTGGACGCTTTCTCGGACCCAGCATCGTCGGCTTCTACGACCGTCATCCGCTCGAGCGGATCGTCGAGTACTGGCGCCGGGCCGGACTCGAGGATGTCCGTGTGCGACGGATGAGTCTCGGTGGCGGAATCGTGATGTGGGCCAGGCGATCGTCAGGCGATAGCCTGCCAGGCCGCGATGCGGGGGCGCGATGAGGACGGCGATCCGCGCCACGCCCGAGCGGCCGGCGTTCTATGCGCTCGGCCGCGGCCGCGTGGGCGAGCTGCTGACGCTGCTGCATCCGCCCTACACCGCATGGCACCTGAGCTACTACGCCCTCGGTTGCGCCGTCGCTCCAACTCTGCACGTCGATCGGCTGCTGTGGGGCCTGGCTGCCTTCGGCCTCGCCGTCGGCGTCGCTGCGCATGCGCTCGACGAGCTCAATGATCGGCCCCTCGGCACGAGCCTGTCCGACCGGACGCTCATCTGCCTGGCCGCCGTCAGCCTGCTCGGCTCCCTTGCGATCGGCGTCGCAGGCGTACTCACCGTGTCGGTATGGCTGGCGCCGTTCGTGCTCGCCGGCGCACTGTTCCTGCCCGCGTACAACCTCGAGCTGATCGGCGGGCGGCTGCACAGCGACTTCTGGTTCGCTCTCGGCTGGGGCGCATTTCCAGCGTTGACGGGCTACTTCATCAACGCCGAGAAGATCGCGCTCCCCGGACTGCTGATCGCCGCCGGCTGCCTGGTCATGAGCGTCGCTCAGCGGCGCCTGAGCTCGCCGGCTCGCGAGCTCCGGCGCCGCACCCGCTCGGTCAGCGGGATCCGCACCCTCCGCGATGGCCGCGCCGAAGAGCTGTCGCTGGCCACGCTGCTGGCGCCGTTGGACGGCGCGCTTGCGGCACTGTCGCTGGCGATCGTCGTGACGGCCTGCGCGCTCGTCGCGGCACGCCTGTGAGCCGGCGACGCTCTCAATCGAGCAGGTGTGCGCCGATGCCCGGCCGCACCTCGCGTGCCCCCTGTGGCAGCGGGACTCCGGGGCCGAGTAGCCCGAGCACGCAGCCGCCGAAGCCGCCGCCGATCATCCGCGCTCCGCTGGCGCCCGACGCCAGCAGCCGCGAGACGGTTGCCTCGACGGCCGCGGTCGAGGCCTCAAAGTCCTCGCGCATGCTCGCCTGCGACGCAGTCAGCAGGGCGCCGAGGGCGGGCAGGTCGCGCTCGCGCAGTGCAGCGACGGCGTCGCGCACGCGCTGGTTTTCGCTCAGGACATGGCGCGCCCGATCGCGCAGCGGCCGGGGCAGGAGCTCGATTTCGCCGGCGTCCGCGTCGCGCAGCGACTCCACGCCCAAGAGCTCGCACGCGCGAGCGCATTCGGCCCGGCGCTCGTTGTAGCCGGAGCGGGTGTGGGCGTGGTGCTCGCCGGAGTCGAGGACGAGGAGCCGCCAGCCGTCCAGTCGCAGGGGCACGGGGTCGATCTGGAGCGTGCGAAAGTCGATCAGCAGGGCCCGATCAGGAAGGCCGCAGAGCGAGGCGAGCTGATCCAGCAGGCCGGTCTGCGCGCCGACCCAGTCGTTCTCCACGCGCGAGCACAGGCGCGCGATCTCCACCCGCTCGAGCTTCCCGACGACGTCGTCATTGAGGGCGAGCAGCGCCAGACAGAGCGCGACCTCGAGCGCGGCCGAGGAGGACAGGCCGGCGCCGGCCGGGAGGTCGCCGGCGATCCGCAGCCGAGCGCCGCTGGGCGGAAATCCCGCGGCCTGCAGCTCCGCGACCATGCCGCGCAGGAACGACCGCCAGCCCTCGGCGGGCGAGCGGTCATCGAGCGCGAACTCGTCGGCTTCGCCGAGGTCCTCGGCGCGCGCGTGGATGATCTTCTGCGCGGTCCTCTGCGCGTGCACGGTGATGCCCGCGGCGATCGCGAACGGCAGCGCGAGTCCGCCGTTGTAGTCGGTGTGCTCGCCGATCAGGTTCACGCGTCCGGGAGCGAACGCGACGGCCCGCTCACGCGCCACGGGCGATCGCCTCGCGCAACGCGGCGGCCGACTCCTCGGGCAGCGTGTCGGAGATGAACGTGCCCGCGCCCTGCTCGGATCCGGCGAGGTACTTGAGCTTCTCGGCCGTGCGCAGCGGCGGATAGAACTCGACGTGCAAATGACCCGAGGACGGACGCCCGCCCCCGGGTACGGGGGTGGGCGCCTGGTGCACCGCCATCACGTACGGGAAGGGTCTGTCGAACAGGGAGTCATATCCGCGCACGACGGCCTGGAGCCCGGCGGCGAGGATGCGCAGCTCGTCGGCCTCACAATCCAGCAGGCTCGGCCGGTGTTCGCGCATCACCACATGCGCTTCGTAGGCCCAGCGGGCGGCGTAGGGGACGTAGGCGACGACGCCGGCGCTCTCGTAGACGATCCGGCGGCCGTCCTGCAGCTCGGCCCGCAGCAGCGTGCACGGCGCGCACCCGTCAAGGCGCACATCGGCGGCCAGCTCGAGCGCGGGCACGGGCGGCAGGAAGGGGTAGCCGTAGATCTGGCCATGCGGGTGGTGCAACGTCACGCCCACATCGACTCCGCGGTTCTCGAAGATGAACACGTACTCGACGTCCTCGCGCGCGCCGAGCTCCAGGTAGCGGTGGCGCCAGACCCACATCAGCGCCTCGGCACGCTCGGGAGCGAGCGTGCCGAACGAGGCGTCGTGGTCGTCGGTGTAGACGACGACCTCGGCGCCGCCGCGGGGTGCCTCGAAGGCGGGAAAGCGGTTGTCGAACACGGCAATCTCAAATGCAGGGAAAGGGATCTCGGTCGGAGCTCCGCCGGGGCGAGTGGGGCACAGCGGACAGTGGTCGCGCGACGGCAGGAACGTGCGCTCCTGGCGGTGGATGGCATAGGCGACCTGCTCGGCGCGCAGATCGTTGAAGCGCAGCTCGCTCACTCCGGCTCGCCCTGCGCGCGCGTGTAGAGGATCAGCGCGCGCCCGTCGTCTTTGGTGTGGCGGGCCACGACGAGGAGGCCGTAGCGCTCGCCCGGTCCCGCATTCGGCGCGAGCCGATCCTCGCCCGCCCGCGCGCCCGAGCGTTCCGAGGGTGGCTGCCCGATGGGTTTCCCAGCCATGCCCGCGAGGGTATACCCACGTGCATGAGAGGCCGCACAGCCGAGGGCAAGTTCTCCGCCGGAGCGCTGACCGGGGTCGCGTGGCGCATGTGGCGCATGTTGCAATAGGATGCGAGCCAGCCTCTGAAAATCAGTCGATGGGAGGACGATATGTCAGACACCGACCAGGCTCACGAAGCTATAGAGCACCTCGACTATCTTGACCGGCCGCAGCCCGGCCGACCCGGTTTCGATCGGCGGGCGTTCCTGCGTCGCACCGCTCTGACCGGCGTCGCCGCCGGCTCGGTGAGCACCCTGCTGGCCGCGTGCGGGTCGAGCGCCTCCAGCGGCGGGGGATCCTCGAGCGTGTTCGGCTCTCACCCGGGCTACAAATTCGTGATCGTCAACCACGTGACGACCAATCCTTTCTTCGTGCCGACGCAGTACGGGGCCGCCGATGCCTGCAAGCTGCTGGGCTGCTCCTACACGTGGACGGGCTCGGAAAGCAGCAACGTCAGCCAGATGGTCAACGCACTCAACACCGGGGTCACGGGCGCCGCGGACGGGATCGCCGTCGCGCTGATCGATCTGCACGCGTTCAACGCCCCCGTCGAAGCTGCGCAGAAGGCGGGCATCCCGGTGGTCGCCTACAACGCCGACGCGCCGGGCAACGCGCGCCTGTCCTACGTCGGGCAGGACCTGAAAAAGGCCGGCGAAGAGATGGGCGAACGGATTATCGCGGCCGTGCCGTCGGGGGACGTGGCCCTGTTCATCGCGACGCCGGGCTCGGCTAACCTGCAGCCGCGGATCGAAGGGGCGGAAAAGGCGATCAAGGGGTCGGGCAAGCCGATCACCTTGCACACAGTCGCGACGGGCGCGGCGGTGCCGGGAGAGCTCTCGACGATCGACGCCTACTGGGTCGGCCACAAAGAAACCAAGGGTATGTACGCGGTCGACGGCGGCAGCACCGAAAGCCTGGCGAAAGTGATGCAGAAGTACGGCTTGGCTGCGAAAGGCATCAAGGCCGGCGGGTTCGACTTGACCGAAGAGACCCAGAAGCTGCTGCAAGAAGGCGACATCGAATTCACGATCGATCAGCAGCCCTACCTGCAGGGATTCCTGCCGGTGCTGCAGCTCTTCATGTGGAGGGTCTCCGGATCGCTGAGCGGAGCGGCGGAAACCGACACGGGCCTGAAGTTCCTCAATAAGGAAACCGTCAGTCCGTACGTCGAATCGAAAACCCGCTTCGAGGGGACCTCCTCCGAAGTGAAGGTGGTCCCGATCAAGGCTGGTACGGCCGCCTAGGCGTGGCGAGCGTGGGAGGGGGAGCGGCCTCCCCCGAGAGACCGAACCCGGCAGAGAGCCACGCGCATACGCGCTGGGGCTCCCTGCCGGACGGAAAGGCGCTGCGAGAACGGATCCTGTCGCTGCGCGAGGGCAGCATCATCGTCGTCACGATCATCGTGGCGGCCTACTTCGCGCTGAACACGAGCAGCTTCTTCACATCCGCCAATTTCAAGACGCTGCTGCCGTACTTCACGCCGTTCGCGATCCTCGGTGCGGGCGAGGTGTTCGTGATGATCCTGGGGGAGATCGACCTGTCGATCGGGGGCACCTACCTGCTCGCCCCGTTCCTCTTCTACAAGCTGTTCAACGCCGGGCTGCCCCTGATCCCGGCCGTGCTCGTGGCCCTGATCGCCTGCATGGCGGTCGGCGCGGTCAACGGGTTCTTCACGGCGATCGTGGGCATCAGCTCGTTCGTCTCGACGCTGGGAATGCTGTTCACGCTCGAGGGGCTGACCCTGATCATCTCCCACGGCGAGCCGGTGGAGACACCGGGCGCGCAGGTACATGCCAGCACCCACAACGTCAGCCACATCGTCAACGGCCAGCACATCGTGCTCCCGGAAACGGTCAACCACATCGGCTCGTTCGCGAAAGTCTTCGGCGGCGGAACCTACTCGGAGCTGATCTGGGCGCTCGCGATCGTGATCGTGCTGCAGGTCGTTCTGACGTTCACCCGCTGGGGCCTGTACACGGTGGCGGTCGGGTCGAACAAGCTCGGCGCCGGGGAGGCCGGGGTGCGGGTGCGCCTGGTGATGGTCCGCAACTTCATCCTTTGCAGCACGACTGGTGGCCTCGTCGGCATACTCGAGGCCGTGCGGTCGGCGTCGGTCCAGCCGGACACCGCCGGGGCTAACGAAATCCTGTTCTACGGAATCGCCGCGGCGGTGATCGGCGGAACGCTCCTGGCCGGTGGCTCAGGGACTGTCGTGGGCGCCATCATCGGGGCGCTGTTCCTCGGCATCCTCAGGGACGGTCTCGTGCTGCAGGGCGTCAACGCCAACTACCTGCTGTTCTACCTTGGACTGGCGATCATCCTGGCGATGACGATCAACATCTATGTCCAGCGCGCGCGCAGAGGTCACGCCAGTGGCTGAGCCGGCGATCCCCCCAGAGACCGTCGTCGCGCCCTCCTCGGCTCCAGACGACGTGCTGCGCGTCGAACACATCGCCAAGCGCTTTGGCCCGGTCACGGCCCTGCGCGACGTCAACCTGCACCTGCGCAAGGGGGAGGTGCTCGGCCTGCTCGGCGACAACGGGGCCGGCAAGTCGACGCTGATCAAGATCATCTGCGGCTTTCAGAAGCAGGACTCAGGGCAGATGTTCCTGCACGGGCAACCGTACGCGCCGAAAAGCGTCGACGACGCGCGCGCGAAGGGAATTGAGACCGTCTACCAGGACCTGGCGCTGATCGACGAACTGTCGGTCTACCACAACATGTTCCTGCGCCGCGAGAAGGTTCATCGCCCGCTGCCCTTCCTGGCCAACCGCGAGATGAAGCGCGGAGCACGCGAGGCGCTCGATGAAATCGGGATAAACATCCCGAGGATCGATGTCGCCGTCGCCCGCCTGTCCGGTGGGCAGCGCCAGGCGATCGCGGTCGCGCGCACGGTCAACTCCGACGCGGACATCATCCTGCTCGATGAGCCGCTGGCCGCGATGGGGGCGAAGGAGGGCGCGATGATCCTCGACCTGGTCGCTCGGCTGAAGGCGGAGGGGAGGGTCTCGATCATCATGATCCTCCACAACTACGTCCACGTCCTGGAGGCATGCGACCGCGTCAGCATGATCCAGGAGGGAACGATCGCGCTTGACAAGCCGACGGCTGAGACCTCGGTCGAGGAGCTGACTGAGATAGTCGTCAACGAGTACCGACGGGCAAGAGCCGCGGCTCACCGCTGAGCCGGACTCCGCAGGCAGCCGCCGATGCGGCAGCGGCGAGCAGGCCGCGCGATCAGCGTGGCCAACGCACCACCACGCGCGTAGGATGACCTCGTGCCCGACGAATCGCCACCCGAGCCCGCCGGCTCGAACGCCAGTCGCAGCGACGTTCATCCGCCGATGCCGCGCGACAAGCGCGGATGGCACGTGGCCCCGGCTCCCGATGGGCGCGGCATGCCCGAGCAGCCGCCGAGCGGCCGGCCGGCGCACCGCAGGCCGGGTTTTCTGTGGTTCGTGCTGATCTTGATCGCGGTCAACTGGCTTTCGGTGTTGTTCTTCCAGCCGTCCTCGGGCCAGCAGCGCGTGAGCATCCCCTTCAATCCGGCCTTCCTGGCCGACGTCCAGGCCGGTCAGGTCAAGTCGATCTCCTCCAAGGGCGACACGATCCAGGGCACGTTCACCGCCAAGCTGCGCTATCCGGCGAGCGACAAGAAGGCGACGCCCACGACGCTGTTCGCGACCCAGGTGCCGAGCTTCTGGAACGGCTCCCAGCTGTCGGCGCTGCTGCAGTCGAAGAACGTGCAGATCAACGCGCAGTCGACCACCACAAGCCAGTCCGTGCTCGTCGAGCTGCTGCTCGGGTTCGGCCCGACGCTTTTGATCGTCGGCCTGTTCGTGCTGATCGCGCGCCGGGCGGCGAAAGCCGGGGCGGGGATGGGCGCCCTGGGCAACTTCGGACGCTCGCAGGCCAGACGCGTGGACCCGCAGAAGATTCGCGTGACGTTCGATGACGTCGCGGGGATCGACGAGGCCAAGGCCGAGCTGTCTGAGATCGTCGACTTCCTGCGCAACCCGGAGCGCTATGCGCGTCTCGGCGGGCGCATGCCGCATGGAGTGCTGCTCTCGGGAGCTCCGGGCACGGGCAAGACGCTGCTCGCGCGGGCGGTCGCCGGCGAGGCCCACGCGGCGTTCTTCTCGATCTCCGCCTCGGAGTTCATCGAGGCGATAGTCGGCGTCGGCGCCTCGCGCGTGCGAGACCTGTTTGCGAAGGCCAAGGAGGCCGAGCCCGCGATCGTGTTCATCGACGAGCTCGACGCGATCGGGCGCTCGCGCCAGGGCTCGGTGTCCGTGACAGGAGCCAACGACGAGCGCGAGCAGACGCTCGACCAGATCCTCACCGAGCTCGACGGCTTCGAACCGGCCGAGGCGGTGATCGTGCTCGCCGCGACCAATCGCCCCGAGATCCTCGATCCCGCGCTGTTGCGACCCGGACGTTTCGACAGGCGCGTCACCGTGCAGGCGCCCGACCGCGGCGGTCGCCGGCAGATCCTCGAAGTGCACACGCGCTCGATCCCGCTTGCCGACGACGTCGACCTCGACGCGCTGGCTGTGAGCACGCCTGGAATGGTCGGCGCCGACCTCGCGAATCTGGCCAACGAGGCCGCGCTTCTTGGTGCCCGCAGGGGCCACGAGAAGGTTGAGATGAGCGACTTCACCGATTCGCTCGAGAAGATCATGCTCGGCTCGCCCCGCGGCATCCTGCTCTCCCCGGCCGATCGCGAGCGAACGGCCTACCACGAGTCCGGTCATGCGCTCGTGGGAATGCTCACGACTGGGGCCGATCCGGTGCGCAAGGTCTCGATCATCCCGCGCGGGATGGCGCTTGGGGTGACCCTCTCCACGCCCGACTCAGACCGCGTCTCCTACTCGCGCGAGGATCTCGACGCGAAGATTCGCGTGGCCCTCGGCGGTCGCGTGGCCGAGGAGGTCGTCTACGGCACGGTCACCTCGGGCGCAGAGTCGGATATCCAGCAGTTGACCCAGATCGCGCGCCAGATGGTCGGACGCTGGGGCATGAGCGATGCGCTCGGCCCGATTGCGGTGCTGCCGGCAGACGGTCAGGGACCGTTCCTTCCCGGCGCGAGCGAGACCTCGGAGTCGACCCAACGCCTGCTCGACGAGGAGGTGCGCAGGCTCGTCGACGGCGCCCACGAGGAGGTCACGCGCCTGCTCACCGAGCATCGCGACCAGCTGGAGAGCCTCGCGCAGGCGCTGCTGAAGGCCGAGACGCTCGATGCGCCCGACGCCTACGCGGCCGCCGGCGTGGCGGCGCATCGGGGAGAGCCGAGCGCGGTCTCCTGAGCGCGGCGCCGAGTCGGCCGATCAGGTAGCGCTCGAGCCACCCGGATCCTCCGCCGCTTCGCCGAGCAGGGCGAGCACGTCCTCGTCGGAGACTGGGGTGAAGTCGCGGTACCACATTCCCACGCCAAACAGGCGCCGCGGGACCGCCAGGCAGACGACGCGGTCGGCCTCGGCGGCGAGCATCGAGACGGACTCACTGGATGCCACCGGGACGGCCACCACGATGCGACGGGCACCGCGCTTGCGCAGCGTGCGGACGGCGGCGAGGTCGGTGAGTCCCGTAGCCAGCCCGTCGTCGACGACGATCGCGGTCCGCCCCCGGACGGAGATCGACGGTCGACGGTCGCGGTAGCGACCGACTCTGCGGCGCAGCTCCTGGGACTCCTGTGCGAGCGTCGCATCGAGCATCGCCGGCGTCATGCCGAGCATGTCGGCGGAATGGGCGTCGAGAACCCCGGTCCCGTCCTCGGTGACGGCGCCGACGCCCAGCTCGGGGTTGCCCGGTGCGCCGAGCTTGCGCACGGCGAGGATCTCGAGCGGGGCATGGAGCGCCCGAGCCACCTCCACGCCAATCGGCACGCCGCCGCGCGGCAGCGCGACAATCACCGGCTGCTCATCGGCGAAGGGCATCAGCTCGAGCGCCAGCTGACGGCCGGCGTCGCGACGATCGAGGTAGAGCATGCTCGGATCATCCTCCAGGGAGAGGCCCGATTGTCCAGCCCGAGGCCAAGCACAGCGGTGCGAGCCCGCGCTGCGTCGTCCGCCCTTCATTGCAGTGCGCGCAAGGGCGGTGCCGATTGAGCGCGTGCAGGGTGATGACGTAGCAGTGCCGAAAGGTACAGTCCGATGATCGGCATTCCTGCGGTAGAGCCGCTGACCTCATGAGCGCATCCCCGCTTCCTCGCCGCAGTCGCCCGGCGATCATCGCCGCAATCAGCGCGGCCGTCGTAGTCGTGGCGGCCGTGGGGATGTACCTCTACGACCACTCGCGGCGCGACCTGATCGCCAAGGGCGTGCGCATCGACGGCGTCAGCGTCGGCGGTATGCGTGAGGCGGCGGCGCTCACGAAGATCCAGGATCAGCTGATCGCGCGCTTGGACCGGCCCCTGAGCGTCCGCTCGGGCTCGCAGAGATGGACGTTGGGCGCGCGCGACGCGGGCCTGACGGTCGACGCTCAGAACATGGTCGCCCAAGCGGTGAGCGCCAGCCGCGAAGGCTCGATCGTGACGCGGACGGTGCGTGGGCTGTTCGGGGGGAGCGTCAACCGGAACATACCGTTGGTGGTCAGCTACTCCCACCAGGCCGTGAGCGGTCTGACGGCGAAGGTGAGCGCGGCGGTCAATCGCGCCCCACGCGACGCGTCGGTGCAACCGAGCGCGAGCGGGCTGAGCGAGATCCCGGCCCAGGACGGGCTGACGGTCGACGACGCGGCGCTCGGCGGGCGCATCGTGCGGGCGCTGACCGCGGCCACCGCCAGCCGTACCGTCGTCGTTCCGGCGCACGGCGTCAGGCCGGCGGTGAGCACATCGCAACTGGCGGCGAGGTACCCGGCCTACATCGTCGTGGACCGCGGGGCGTTCAGGCTGACCTACTATGAACACCTGAGACTTGCGAAAACCTTCGAAATCGCGGTCGGAATGGAAGGGCTCGAAACGCCCGCCGGCCTGCACAAAATCGAATGGGAGCAGGTCGACCCGCCGTGGTACGTCCCGAAAAAAGCGTGGGCCGGCGCGCTCGCGGGGACCGTGGTTCCGCCCGGACCGGCCGACCCGCTGAAGGCACGCTTCATGTCGTTCGACGGTGGCGCGGGCATCCACGGGATCGACCCGAGCGAGTATTCCTCGATCGGCCACGACGCGTCGCACGGATGCGTGCGGATGCGGATCCCCGACGTGATCGACCTCTACAACCACTCGCCGGTCGGCACGCCCGTCTACATCATCTAGCGATCGAGCGTGCGTTCGCGATATTCCTGGTTCTGCCGGCGCTCGCCGCGGATCTGGATGGCGATGAAGATGATTATCACGTTGACGATCACGCCGATTCCCCCGAACGTGGCGATCAGGCCGATGTCCTTGCTGACGGCTTCGCTCACGGCGAGAATCATGTCGGGAGCCTAGCAACGGATCGAGCGCCGGTGCCGTAGCCTTGGGATGGCCCTCGAGCGATCGCGCATCGAGGGACCGCCGCGTCGTGCGGTGTGAGCGCTGGAGAGGTGCCGGAGCGGTTGAACGGGCGCGACTGGAAATCGCGTAACGGGGGAGACCTCGTTCGAGGGTTCGAATCCCTCCCTCTCCGTGCAGTTGTCACCCTCCTGCTTGCCAACTGCCGTCCGGATATCGGACTTGATGTCCTTGGAGCCGATCGTCATGGTTGCTGTTGGTCGGTCACGGGCACCCCGACTGTGGGCAGGCCCGTGATGTTGGTCGTTGCGGTTCTGTGGTTCATGTGATTCTCCTTGCTCCGATTCAGTGTTGATGGGGGTCAGGCTGATGTGGCGGTGTCTGCGGCGTACATCAGCGATCCAGGTGTGGTAAGCGTCTCGCCGGTCTCAAGGAGCGTCTTCAGACCCGAGAGGATCATCGGCCAGCCGCCGTAGAGTTCGCTGTTGGCGTGCTCGGGAAGCTGATCGTGGGTCACGGTCAATCGGCAGGAATCGGCGACCTGCTCGATCTCCCACGTGACTCGCGAGGTGCCTTCACGCTTGACGTCATCACTCCACAGTGCCGTAAAGCTCTGCACGAGCTTGCGCGGTGGGTCGACCTCGAGGTTCTCGCCCTCGCTCAGGAGCGCCGGCGCCCCCGGATGGGTGGCCTCGTAGTGGGAGCCCGGGGTCCAGTCCGACTGCACGCCAACCCCAAAGTTGTACTTTCGGCGCATCTCGCTGTTCGTGATCGCCTGCCACAAATGCTCTGGGGTTGTCTTTATGTAGATCTCGAACACCTTTTCCATGCGGTTCTCCTCGATTGCGTTCTTTAATTGGCTCAGCGTCGCTACCCAAGGTTCGGCGTACTTGCTGACCCAGCGGTCGTGCACCAGCCGGATCGGGACTGCGTTCAGGAAGTGATGCTTCTCGCGGCCACGACGCTTGGTCACGATCAAGCCTGCTTCCTCAAGAACTCGTAGATGCTTCATGACCCCGAACCGGGTCATCGGAAGCCGCGCCTCTAGGGCACGCAGCGTCTGGCCGTCCTGCCTGAACAGCTCGTCCAGCAGACTCCGGCGCGTGGAGTCAGCAAGCGCTTTGAAGACGTTGTCCACGCCCTGAGTATATGTGACCATAAGGTCACGTGTCAAGGTCGTGATAGACGGGGTGGGGTTGTGTTGCGAGAGTCTCTTCAGCCGACTCGATTCGGACGATCGCCCGACGAGGAGCAATTCCGTCGCGCCTTGTTGGGTATGATCGGACTCGAGCGATGAGGCTCGCTCCATAACCGCGGCCCTGTGCCGCTGATGGCCTCTACGACAACGTCCAACGACGCATCGTGGAGGTCTTGCAATGGAGCCCGTTCAACTCGCAGCCATTCTCGCCGGCGCCGTGCTGCTCGCCAGCATGGTCTCGGTCGAGGTCGGCATCTCGGTCGCGCTCATCGAGCTGGCGCTAGGTGTGGCCCTCGGCAACACGTTCAGCCTCGATCCCGACGCTAGCTGGCTCGTATTCATCGCCAGCTTCGCCTCGGTCGTGCTCACGTTCCTCGCCGGCGCCGAGGTCGATCCAGACGATTTTCGCGAGCGCTTCGGGGCGTCGATGACGATCGGCGTCGTCTCCTTCCTCGGACCGTTCGTCGCGGCGACGCTGATCGCGCTGGGCCCGCTCGGCTGGACGACGAAAGCCTCGCTGATCGGTGGAACCGCACTGTCGACAACGAGTCTCGCCGTCGTTTACGCCGTGCTGGTCGAGACAGGGCTGAACACGGTCAGGGTCGGGAAGCTGATCATGAGCGCGTGCTTCGTGACAGACATGTGCACCGTGATCGCGCTGTCGGTGATCTTCATCAAGCCAACGCTCTGGTTCCCGGTCTTTCTCGTCGTGTCGGTATTGCTGATCGTGCTCCTTCCCAAGCTCTCACCGTGGTTCTTTGGGCGCTACGGCGATCGCGTGATAGAGCCCGAGATCAAGCTCGTATTCGTGATTCTGTTCGTTCTGATGGTCTTGGGCGACGAGGCCAACAGCCAGGCGGTACTGCCGGCGTTTGTGCTCGGACTTGTGATGTCGCGCCACTACCAGCGACACCAGGAGGAGCAGAGGCGCCTACGGATAGTCGCGTTCGCGTTCCTCACGCCGTTCTTCTTCCTGCGTGGCGGCATGAACGTCTCGCTCGCGGCGGTATTCGCCAATCTCGGCGTGCTCGGCGTGTTGGTCGCGGCGAAGATGATTCCCAAGCTCGGCCTGGTCTACCCGCTCGCCCGCCGGCACACCAGCCCGAACGCGACGTTCACGACGCTGCTGATGAGCACGGGGTTGACGTTCGGCACGATCAGCGCGCTCTACGGCCTGAACGCGCACATCATCAACCGCACACAGTTCTCGCTGATCGTCACTGTCGTCGTGCTGTCCGCGATCGTGCCGACTGCGATCGCGCAGCGCTGGTTCTCACCGCCCGCCCACGAGCCCGGCGAGCATCCGCACCACCTCTTGCCCCCGGAGCCGTCAGAGATCCTGATCGGAGATCAACCGCTGTGACGAGGGGAGCAGCCGCGACTCCGCCGCGTCGCCGCGCGCGGCCGAGCAGGTGCTGCTAGGCGGACCGATCAGCTGTTGGCCGCGCCGTGCGGTCGCGCTTGGGCGAAGCCCACGAGTCGCCCGCGATCCTCGTCGTAGAGCTTGAGCTGCACCGCGCGCAGGCCGTCCATCAGTGACAGCGTGGGCACGTGATGGAAGATCGCATTCTCGTCGTGCGCCCGCTGCAGGTTGTAGTTGGGGATGCGAGCGTTCAGATGGTGCACGTGATGCAGGCCGATGTTGCCGGAGAAGAACTGCAGCACCCTCGGCAGCTTCAGGTAGGAGCTGCCGCGCAGGGCCGCGTCGGCGTAGCTCCAGCCACCCGTGTCCTGCCAGTAGGCGTCCTCGAACTGGTGTTGCACGTAGAACAGCCAGATGCCGGCTGAGCCGGCGAGCATGATCGTTGGCGCCTGCACGAGCAGGAAATTGCTCCAACCAAGCAGCCAGCACAGCGCACTGACGAGGACCGCCAGGGCGAGGTTGGTACCGATCACGCTGCGACGAAGGCGCGGACGGGCGTCGCGGGACACGAGGCGCGGGCCCACGAGCAAGGCGACGATTGGCCCGATCCCGAACATCACGATCGGGTTGCGGAACAAGCGATACCCCAGGCGCCCGCGCCAGGGCAGCGCCTGATACTCAGCCACCGTCAGGGTCCGCACGTCCCCACCCCCGCGCCGATCGAGGTCGCCGGAGGTGGCGTGGTGAATCGCGTGGTCGTGACGCCAACGCAGGAAGGGCGAGTAGACAAGCAGTCCGAGCGCGATGCCCAGCCAGGCGTTGGCGCGCTTGGACCGCAGGTAGGAGCCGTGCGAGCAGTCGTGGAACAGAATGAACGTCCGCACCAGGAAGCCGGCGGCGGGAACCGCGATCGCGAGCACGAGCAGGTAGGAGATTTTCAAGGCGAGGTACATCGCTGTTGAGAGCGCCAGGTAGGGAACGACCGAGGTCGCCAGGCCCACGAGGCTTCGTCCGAGATGCGGCTCGGCATACGGAGCGAGGTCCTCGCGCCAGAACGGTCGCTCTTGACGGCGTGGCCTGGCAGGCGCAAGCGAGGTCTCTGCGCCGAAGTCTGGAAGCCCGCCCTGAGGATGGCCATCGAGGCGCGGCTGAGTGGGGCCGTTCAAGAGCGCTCTCCCTTTTCGGTCCCGTTTCCGCCCTGCAAAGCGGTCCCAGTCCCGTTGGTGGCGAGAGAGCATCGCAGGTCGCGCGGACGAGTGCAAGGCGATCTCAACGAACGTACGGCGTCGCCGATCAACACGGCCGCGGGTCGATCAATGCAGCTGCGCACGTCCCATCGCGCCGGTGCACGCCGGCGCGATGGGACCTTTCCTGGGCGCGGCGCTAGCCGCCAACGATCGGCAACACCGGGGTGCAGGCTGGCGTTACCGCATGAGCGGGGTCGAGCGCGTTCAGCACGTCGCCATCGGCGATGTGGTCATAGGGCATCGACAGGTGCTCGCCCTGGTCCAGAGAGCATTGGCTCTGAAGCAGGATGTTCGTGACGTTGGGACCGGACAGGAACGCTGAGGTATAGGGGGTGACTACCTCGTCATTGGCGGACTCGATCACCGTGTAGCTGACGCCGGGCACGGTGTCCCCGCCGGCGTTCAGGTTCGTCAGGAACGCCGATCCGGCGGACTGCTCTTCGCAGGCCGGGCAGAGAACGCCCAGGAATGCGTTGGCCCCGGGGAAGAAGCCAGCCAGCGTCAAGAGCCCGTCGAGGGTGGTGCCGTGGTTGGACGGCGCCAGCCCGACGAGCGTGTGCACCTTGGCGGCGCCGCCAAGGAACCTCAGGTAGTAGCGGGGCATCATGCCGCCCTGAGAGTGGCCCACGAGGTCCACCTGGCTTGAGCCGGTCGCTGCCAGCACGCGGTTGACGAAGCTCGAGAGCTGTCCCGCTGACTGCGCGATGTTCCCAGTGGCATAGACCCCGAGCAGTCCGCTGAACGCGTAGGAGCCGTAGTTGAGCGCGAACACGCAGTAGCCGTTGTCGTACAGCAGCGGCGAGAGAGCCTGCCAGCTGTCGGACATGTCCGCAAACGTCCCGTGGACGAGCACCACCGGTCGCGGATGGGCCGCCGACGGCTTGCAGGACCAGTTGTTGGCGCCGGGCGCGCTGGCCGTCGAGCTCACGTGCGCGTAGCCGGCGATCCCGTTGTAGAGCACCGGTAGCGCTGCCTGAGAGGTCGTCGCGGCGATGGCCAGTCCGGCCAGGGTCGTTGCGGCGGCGGCGAGTATGCGGTGACGCATTGACGGATCTCCTCTTCCTCGTGGTTCGACAGCCCCGCGGCGCACCATCGCGCCCCGGCGAGCCGAGTGGTCGATGGTCCAGTACCCGAAAACGTGGCGCCGCATGCGCGAACCTGGCTCCAACCCGGCCGGCGCCTGCGCGCGAGCGTCGCCGCGGGGTCCCATCCTCCCGACGGCGGGGGCCGCCCGCTGGGCGCGCCGACTAGACTGCGTCCCTCTGCGCCCGTAGCTCAGCTGGATAGAGCGTCGGTCTACGGAACCGAAGGTCAGAGGTTCGAATCCTCTCGGGCGCGCTTGGCTTCCTGGCGGCGAGAATGTCCCGCTGGCTCCGGGAAAACCGATCGTGTAATCCGTTGTATCAGAGGCCCTGCGCGCTGTATCATGGGCTCCGGCGGAAGACGCGGTCTGGAGGGCCGAGTTGTGACGGATGGAGCTTGATCACGGCATGGCCCGTGAGGACGACTCAATTAAGCGGGTGGGAAGAGGCCTCTTACGAGCGGTCGCGATCCTGCTCGTCCTGGCGGCCGCTGGTCCCGTGTCCAGCGCTCTCGCCGAAGGCACCGTCACGATAGAACCCCTCCCCTCCCTGACCAAACTGGCGCCGAGGATCGAAGGGACGGCCGGAACGGCTGCAGGCGATGAATCGACGGTTTCCGTGACGATCTACAAAGAAGGGGCCGTCGCCTCCTCGGGTAGCCCGTCGGTGAACCAGATCAGCGGCGAATGGTCATACGCCCCGTCCCTCTCCGACGGCACCTACACCGTGCGAGCTATCCAGCGAAACGAAGCGGGCGAAGAAATCGGGAGCGCGGAAAGGACGTTCAGGATCGACTCGACCCCGCCCAAAGTGACGATCACTGCTCCTCCCGCCGTAACGAAAGTCACCACACCGACACTAGGCGGAGTGGCCGGGACCGAAGAAGGCGATCACCAGGAAGTGTTAGTGACCATCCACGAGGTCAAACCCGAAGCCCGCACCGTCGTGGCATCGGCCAGCGTGTCCACGAGCGGCGCGACGTGGTCGTATACGGCCCCGACATTAAGCGACGGGACCTACACCGCCGAAGTCACTCAGGAAGACTGGGCAGGCAACGTAGGCCGTGCCGGCCCGGCGACGTTCAAGGTCGAAGCGGAATCGCCGAAGGTGACGCTCGAACCGCTGAAAACACCGTCCAAGAACAAGACGCCGTCCTTCACCGGCACCGCGACCAACACGACCCCCGTCACCGTCGATATCTACGCCGGAGCGACCGCGACGGGCACGCCGACCGCGACCGCGACCGCCACGGGCACCGAAAAAACCTGGACCTCCGGCGCCGCGAGCCCCGCCCTGCCGGACGGGGAATACACGGCGACAGCCACGCAGCCGAGTTCGATCCCCACCGAAGTCCCTGCGGGTACGAGCCCGCCGGTGAAATTTGTCGTGAATACGGTCGCGCCGACGGTGACGCTGGTCCCGCCGGCGTCCCGGTCCAACAACAAGAAGCCTTCGTTCAAGGGCACTGCCAGCGATCCCAAAGAACCGGTCATCGTCAAGATCTACCTTGGATCTTCGGCAACGGGTACGGCTGTCGCAGAAGGAGAAGCGAAAGGGCCACTCCCCGTCGGCGGTGCGTGGACGTGTGTCCCGACCCCCGAATTGAAAGAAGGGATACACGAATACACCGCGGTGGCCACCCAAAAAAGCTCAATCGAAAACCCCACCGGCACGAGCGCGCCTGTGCACTTCATCGTCGATACGAACGCGCCCGCAGTAACTCTGAACTCGCCGCCATTCTTGTCTAACAACCCTGCGCCCTCCTTTTCGGGCACCGCCAGTGAAAGCACCCCGGTCATAGTCGACATCTATGCTGGAGCTGAACCAACCGGTCCTGTCGTCGCGGCGGCGACGTCGGCCAGCGGTGGCGTCTGGAGCTCCGGCCCTGCGAGCCCCACCCTGAAAGACGGGGAGTACACGGCGACGGCCACGCAAACGAGTAAAGTCGGCGATCCCGGAGACTCGCCGCCGGTCACGTTCATGATTGACACGGTGGCGCCTTCCGTCACGCTCAACTCGCCGGCAAACGGGAGTTCGACTACGAACGACTCGCAGCTGATTGCGGGATCGGCGAGCACTGCGGCAATCGACCTACCGGAAGTCACGGTGCAGGTGTTCTCGGGCGCAGCGATCGCGGGCGGCCAGTCACCGCTCCAGAGCATTAATGTGAATTCGGCTGGAGGAGCTTGGTCGACCACCGTCGGCGGACTGACTCCGGGCGCGTACACCGTGCGGGCCCTGCAGTCCGATCAGGCCCACAACGTCGGGGTGAGCCCAACGGCCACGTTTACCGTCGTCGGAGTCGGAGGAGGGCAAAGCGCGACGCGCGCGCCTCCCGCGGCGTCGTTCTCGTGGGTCCCGAGCTCTCCGCACACGGGCGAAAGCGTGTCGCTGCTGTCGAGCTCGACCGATGCAGCGAGCCCGATCACCTCTTACGCCTGGGACCTCGCCGGAAGCGGCGCGTTTGCTGCAGGCGGGCCGGTGATCAGCACGTCGTTCCCCACGCCCGGGAGGCATCTCGTGCAATTGCGCGTCGGCGACGCCGGCGGGCTCTCGAGCGTCGCCTCCGAGGCGATCGAAGTGACCCCGCCTCCGCTTCCCCTCATGCGGCCGTTCCCGATCGTGCGCATCACGGCGACCCGCGTCTCCTCCGGGGTCAGGCTCAAACTGCTCAGCGTGCAGGCGTCGTCGGCGGCAAGGATAACGGTCGCGTGCAAAGGTCATGGTTGTCCGCTCAAGTCTCAAACTCGAGCAGCGTCGGCGGGCAAAGTGAGATCCGCATCCGTCGAATTTCGGCGGCTCGAGCGCTTTCTACCGACTGGCGTGACTCTCGAAGTCCGCGTCTCCAAAGCGGGCGTCATCGGCAAGTACACGCGTTTCACGATCCGCCGCGGCAGGGCACCCGCGCGATTTGACGCTTGCGTGGGGCCGACTGGGATCAAAGCAATGACCTGCCCATCGTCATGACTCTCAGTCGGCTGCAAGCGATGCATCGGTTTGCCTTCATTCGCCAGGTTCCGCTGCGCAAGGCATCAAGGCTGCTTCTACGGGCGGGCGTCGGCGCGCTGGTAGCGGCCGCCGTCGGTCCCGCCGCGATCGCGGCGGCCGAACCTCCCACCAGTCCACCCAATGTCACGATCACAAGTCCTCTCAACGGGAGCTCGACCAACAATCAGACGCCCGCCGTGAGCGGAACCACGGACGACATCTTTGGCGTGGAACGGTTTCCCGAAGAACCGGCGGAAGACGAAGACGTCAACCTCACGATATACGCCGGAGAGAAACTCGTTGTTGACGAAGCCAAGGTGCCCACGAACTTCCTTGATGGCACGTGGTCGCTTGCCGTGGCTCTCGCCCCCGGCGTATATACCGCGCTAGCCAAGCAACACGATGCCGGCGGCACCGAAACGAGCAAAGCGGTGACGTTCACGATCGACATCACGCCGCCGGCCGTGACGCTGAGCACGCCAATCAACGGCAGCTCGACGAACAGCTCATCAGAGCTCGTCGCTGGCTCGGCGGGCACGGCGAGCGGCGACTCCTCCACCGTGTTCGTCCACTTGTACGCAGGCGCCACGACCGCGGCTCAGGCCAACCTGGAGACCCTGGAAAAGCAGGCCTCGAATGGCAGCTGGTCGGCCACGTTCGGGGGGCTCGGCCCCGGCACCTACACGGTGCAGGCCGAACAGAAAGATGAAGCGGGCAACACCGGCATGAGCGCGGCGGCGGAGTTCATGGTCAACGCGCCGCCAGCGCCCGTGACGACGACGCCTTCGCCTCCAGTGGCGTCGTTTAGATGGTTCCCCTCCGCGCCAGCCGCCGGCGAACCGGTCTCGCTGGTGTCGACCTCGACCGATGCCAGCAGCCCGATCACCGCCTTCGCGTGGGCGCTCACGGGCAGCGGTGCGTTCGACGCCGGTAAACCAGTGCTCACAACATCTTTCGCCACGCCGGGGAATCACGTCGTGCGCCTGCAGGTGACAGACGCGAACGGCCTCGCGAGCACAGCGACCGAGGCGATCGCGGTCGCGGCGCGCGCGCTCCCACTGATGCTGCCCGTGCCGATCGTGCGGATCGCCGGCTCGGAGACCTCCTCCGGCGTCAAGATCAGTCTGCTCACGGTGCAATCGCCCGTTGCTGCGCATGTGACCGTGACCTGCCGCGGCCACGGATGCCCGAGAAAATCTGTCAGCGTCCTCGCGCGCGCGAGTAAGAAGAGCAAAGCCAGCAGCGTGCAGATCGCATTTCGGCGCTTTGAGCGGGCTCTGCCCGCCGGCGTGATCCTCCAGATCAGAGTGTGGAAGCCCGGCGAGATCGGCAAGTACACGCGGTTTGTGATCCGCCGCCACACGCTGCCGGTGCGCGTCGATGAATGCCTGCAGTCAGAAGACCCCAACCCGATCGTGTGTCCGTCATGAACACGTTTGGCATCGAGAGGCGTTGGGGAGCCCCACGCCGAGGTCCAAGCGGAGTGCCTCCGAGGATAGGCCTGCGCCGGCCGATCGTCCTGGCGGTCGCCCTGGTGGCCGTCGCGGCGGTGTTCGCCTGCTTTTTCGAGGTCGGCCGCGCGGCCTCTTCCGGAAGCGCGCGTGCCGAAACGCCCCCGAGCCTCCCCGTCGCCTCCGTCGGCGCCGCCATCCCCGTGCAACTGGTGAGCGCCCCGCCGATCGAAATCTTCCTGCCGGCGCCTCCGCCGCCGCGTCCCAGTCCACCGCCGCGGAGCGAACCGGCACCTACGCCGACCGTGCCGGCGCCCGTGCGGGCGATCACGCCCAAAGCGCCGAGCGCTCCCGTGTCCACGCCCACGCCGACGCCGACGCCGACGCCGACGCCTGCACCCGCGCGGCAGACCGCGCCATCAACTCCAGCCCCGCGCGCGCCCGAACACTCCGCTCCTGCCAGCCCGTCCTCCGGCTCGGGCGGCGGGTCTTCGCACAGCGGTGGCGGCACGTTTGAAAGCTCGGGCTGACGCCATGCACGCCACCTCCGATCGGCGTCTGCCCGCCGTGGTCGTAACGGCCTTGATCGCGATCGCGATCATCGGCTACATGGCAGGGCATAGTCGCTCGGCCGCAGCGACGAAGGAAAAGCTGCTGACGGCGTCGATCGCGGGCTTGCAGCTCGACTATCCATCGAGCTGGCAAACGGCCGCTGCGCCGGAGATCCCCGGCCTCTCGATGGCCCACGCGGCCGTGTTGGCGCCCCATGGTGATGCCGCCCAGGCGGGTCTAATCACTGGACAGCTCCCCGCAGGCGAGCCCAGCCCGCTCCCGGCGCCATTTGTGGCGCGCATGCTGCGACTCCCCGAAACGACGGTTGTGAGTCTGCTCGAAGTCCGTGCATATCGGTACTCGGGGCTCAGTATTCGCGGGTTCGACCGCAACCTCACGCTCTATGCGATCCCAAACCCGGGAGGCGCGGACTCGACCGCGCTCGCCTGCTACGCCTCGGCGGCGCTCGCCGCCGACATGCAAACCTGCCAGCAGATCGTCGCCACGCTCACGCTGGTCGGCCAGTCCCAAAGCTATGACCTCACTCCCGAACCCGCCTACGCCCGCCTGCTCAGCGCCTCGATCGCGACTCTGGACGGCCAGCGCGTCGCGCTGAGGCGTGAAATGAGCGCACGAGTGACTCCTCCCACCCTGCAGCGGCTCGCCACCCGTCTTGCCGCGGCGTTCGGCGTCGCGGCAACGTCGCTTGCGGCGCTTGAACCGTCCACGGCTACGGGCCAGGCCCAGATCGTGCTGTCCTCGTCGATCCTGCACGCGCGCGATGCCTACAGGGCTCTCGCCGCCGCGGCGGGCGCTGCGAGCCTGCCCCGCATGGCCGCCGCGCGACAGCAGGTATACGAAGCCGAGACCAGCGTCGACAACGCGCTCGAGAGCTTCGCTCTCCTCGGCTACGCGCAGACCTAGGACGTCCTTCTATCGGCTGCGCTGGTCGGCTTGAATGAGCGGGCCGGCAAGCGATAGGGCGCGTGGCAAGACGCGTGGGCTAGCTCGTGGGCTGGCTTTCGACCGGGCGGTCGCTCGCCCGCGACTGCCGATGCGGATCCGTGCTAGGATCCGCGGCTACGTCCTCCAAGGGTCGAAGGGGGGCGGTTATAGGTGCCCGAAGGCCGAGGGGAGAGTCGGCCAACCAATGCTCACGCAAGGCGAATTGGAGGAGGACCTAGGAGGATGAGACACATAAGGATCACGTTTGGACTTGCCGTGACCGCATGCGCGTTTGCGGTCGTGGCGGCACCTGCCCTGGCTACCCCGGTATTCAAGGCCTACTCAACGGCAACGCCTCCACAAGAATACTCGGTAGCCGAACCGGGGGTGACAAAGGGCGTGCAGACAACCGAACAGAACTTTGATTTCGGCGGGATGGTAATCAAGTGCACTAAAGCCGCCGCCAAAGGTAAAGTGACTTGGAAATCGTCGAAAACCTTTGCCACCGAAGTGAAATTCGCGGGCTGCAGCACCATCGCCCACGAGGGGCCCGGCAAAGAACTTCTGCTCGCAACGAACTTCAGATCCCCGGTCGATTTCGTGTTTCATGCCAACGGATTCGCTGAAAACGGCACCGAATTCGAAGCTGGCGAAGTCGGAATAAGCGGGGGCACGGCTGAAATGCACATTTCAGGCGTCCGCCACAAGTGCATAATGGGCTGGCCATCACAGACGATTCCGGTCAGGGCCGAAAAACATCCAGAAGAAGAATTCTCAGCCGTTGAATACCCCTTCCCCAATGAATACCCCAGGCCTGGGGACAAAAAACAGTTCCCGAGCGGTTTTCAACAGAGGCTCCTGATTTCGAGTGAACTCCGCCACCTTAAATGGGAAGTAGTAGAAGGTTGCGAAAACTTCGAAAAAACAGAAGGTAACGTCGGGAATTACATCGGTAGCATTGAAGAGCAGGTCATCGGAGGCAATCTGGAAATTGGCTCGGAATAAGAGTCTAGGCATTTTCTAGAACCGCTGGCATTTTCTAGAGCCGCTCAAGGGCGGGAAACGGGTTGGAGGGAGCACCCGTTTTCCGCCCTTTTGCATGGACCATCCTGTGAGGCCATGTCGGGCGCTGGGTGGACGCTGAGACCGATTGATCAGCCGTCCGCGAACGGGGCGATCGGGACGCCGTGGTCGTGCTCGCGCATCCCCAGCTCATACGCGCCGCCGTTGGCGCTGTGCAGCGACACTCGAGCTGGTGCTCCGGGCAATCCAATCGTTAGCGCCACGGCGGCGATGGAGCAGTTGACCACGTCGTGCGCGGACGCGTCGGGGTTGGTGTAGCGCCAGCCCGCGGCGGTTCCCGCGGGAACTTCGACGCGTGCGTCGATCGCCAATCCCCGCTCTCCGGTGAGCCGCAGCACGCAGCCCTCGACCGTCTCGGCGACGCGCAACCCGCGCGCGCCAAGGCCGCCGATGCGGTAGCGCCGGCCGCCCAGCGAGAGTGCTCCGTTTGCGATCCACGGCGTCATCCGCCCGGCGATCTTCACCCGGCCGATCGCCACGTCCAGCCATGCGCTGGAGGCCTCCTGGAAGCCGACGCCGTGGAGCCAGATCCAGCGCTCGGCATGCTCGGCGCCCCAGTTGTGGCCGACCATGCCATGCCAGTCGCGCAAATGGATCGTGTCGCGGCCCGCAAGCTCCAAGAAGCCGTCGAAGCTCGCGGCCGGCGCGGGGCTCGTGACCTTTGTGCGTGGCAGCGGCGCGCGATACATCCACTCCCGCGGAAGGTGGCGCAGTTCCTGCTCCTCCGTTGCCACGCGCAGCGACCAGCGGGCAGGGCCGCACGATCCCTGTGCCCGCTCGGCGCTCATGCGGGCGCCTTCGCTGGCGGCGTCGAATTCGCCAGTCTCCGCGTCGGCCTCGCCCACCTCGATCCAGGACGCCGGGGCCGTCAGCCGATCGCTGCTCAGCTTATGCATGAACGGCGATCCGCGCTCGGCGTCGAAGACGGTGCACCACACCGAGCCGCGCGCGCGACGCCCAGGACGCTTGTGCACCGTGTGGCGTATCCACACCCCCACCGACTCATCCGGCGCGACCGCTCGCAAATAGAACGACGCGTACATCCCCGCCCGCATCGGCGCCCGCGGAAAGATCGCGCTCGTTGACACTGCGTCGATCCTAACCTGTCGTCTGAATCCTGAGAGGATCACGACATGCAGCGCGACTCGCTCGTCCAACTGCCACTCGCGATCATGCGAGCGGAGCCGAACACGAATGCGCGATTCGTCATGGGGATCGACGGCGGGGCGACCAAGACGCTCGCGGCAGTCCTCGACCTGGAGTCGGGCGCGCTTCACTTCGCGCATGGGGGGCCGAGCAACGAGGACGCCGTGGGCGCAGAGGCCGCTGTCCACGCGCTGCTCGAGGTCGCGGATCAGGCGATCGAGCGTGCTGGCATCGCCCAGGACGTACTCGCCAAGGCCGTCCTCGCGGTCGCGGGCACCGACACCGACGCGATCGCCCGACAGGTGCGCGCCGTCCGGTCCGACGACTGGATCGTCGTCAACGACGTTGTCGCAGCCTGGGCCGCCGCCGCCGGCGCACAGCCCGGGATCGGGGCGATCTCAGGCACCGGCTCAAACGTCTTCGGCGTCGGCCTCGATGGACGCCCATGGCGGGCCGGCGGCTGGGGCCATCTTTTGGGCGATGAGGGAAGCGGCTACTGGTTCGGCGTCCAATCGATCAAGGCGGCGCTGCACGACCGCGAGGGCTCCGGCCCGCCGACCGCGCTCAGCGATGCGGTCATCGACTTCTTCCGAGCGCCGAGCGTCGAGGCGCTCGCCGCCCGCGTCTATTCCAAGCCGCTCACCAAGGGTGAGATCGCGGCGTTCGCGACCGAGACCGCGAGGCTCGCCGATCGCGGCGACGCCGTCGCACGCAAGCTCTACGAGCTCGGCGCCGCGGAGCTCGCCGCGCAGGTCGCCGTAGTGATCGATCAGACCGGCCTGGCGGGCGGCTCCGCCGCCGGCCGACCGTTCCCGGTTGGCCTGATCGGCAGCGCATTCAAGGCCGGGGCCATATTCGTGGAGCCGCTCGCCGCGGCGATCACGCAATCTGCGCCCCAAGCGCGCGTGTCGGTTGTCGAGATGGCCCCGGTCGGCGGCAGCCTGCTGCTCGCGGCGCGCGCGTGTGGCCGTCGCGACGAGCTCGACCAGGCAGAGCTCTCGCGGCTGATCGACGCTGGCCTTGAGCAGTCCACCTGATCGACTCACGGCGCTAGGTCACCGTGCGCAGCCTCGCCTCGATCGCCGCCCTGTCGCCGATCGCGTTCGCTCCAGCGCCGGCGATCCTCACGGCCGCCGCGGCGTTGGCGAAGGCCGCCGCCTCCGACGGAGCCTGCCCCTCTCGGAGCGCCACGAAGAACGCCGCGGCAAACACGTCTCCGGCGCCGACGTCATCCACGAATTCCTCGATCGTGGGCACCTGCACGCGAGCCGTCCCGCCGTCGGGCAGGTGCAGAGCCGTCGCAGCCGCCGCAGCCGTGATCGCCACGACTGCGCCGCCGCGAGGGCCGTCGACGCGACCGTGCTCGCCGGTCGCGGCGGGCCCCTCCCCAATCGAGTCCGAGCCCCGGGTGGCGTCGATCAGCCATGCGCAGCTCTCCCGCTCTGTCTCATTGAACACGATCGCCCCACAATGCTCGGGCAGCCGGGACCGGTCCAGCGGCGCCGGGCCGATCTCACCGCGGCGTCCGGACCAAGCTCGCACCAGCCCCTGCGGTGTCAGCCCGATGAAATCGGCGCGGCCCCTCCATCGCGCCGGCGTCTCGCGTGCGACCGGAGCGAGATGGAGGATCGAGGAGTCGACCGAGACGTCCTCTTCGATCACGCCGGCCCACGCGAGCATCCGCTGCCTGCTTGTGGCGCCCGCGCCGGTGCTCTGTAGGGTCGTGGTCTGCGGCGCCGGGGAGATCTCCAGGTCGAGCTCCGCGCGATAGGGCTCCAGCAGCTGCTCGATCTCAGCCGTCACGCCCTGCGTGACTATCAGCGCGCGCTGTCCGAGGCGCGCGGCCTGCAGCGCGCTGTAGAAGGCGCTGCCGCCCGCGCGAGAAGATCCGTCGGCCATCACGTCGGCCGTGACATGTCCTACGGTCGTGTAGTCGAAGCGCGCCTTGGCCTGCGCGTCGTGCGCAGAGCGTATGGGACGATGGCTCAAGCTCTGCCCGGCCGGCGGGGAGCGATCGATCTCCTTGACACGTTCATGCGTATACCAAATCGAATCGCTTGGATGACTGTTCTGCTGGCTGAGGCTCGATGATTCTGCCCCTCCCTCACAACCGCAACCCGAACGCCCGCCTTGGCGCCGTCGTGCTGCTCGTGGCGCTCCTGAGCTTCGCTTCGGCCGCGCCGCGCGCGCTCGCGGACTCCCGCTACCCCAATGCCGTCTCGCGTCCGCTCAAGCCCGCGCGCCCGACCGTCCGCGCCCGTTCGGCGGGCTCCTCCCGCCGGGTACGCCCCCGCCCCAAGCCCCGCAAGCCCGCGCTGCGCGGGAATCCGCTGCGCGCCCAGCGCGGCTTCGCGGCGATGCAGAAGTTCTATTACATACAGGGCTCAGGGCTATACAGCGGGGAACCCTTCTCCTTCCTATGGCCATTCTCACAGGCTCTCGCCGCCACTGTCAGCATGGCCAACATCCCCGGCATGAAGGCATCCCTCCTGCGGGAAATCCAAGCGCGGTTGATCGGCCTGAACTCCTACCTCGACTTGACGAACTCGGGCGCCTCGGAAGGCGCTTTCACGAGCACGCTCCCGGCGTTTGACGGAACGACCGCGCCGCCCACCGGCCCGGGCGGGGCCAAGTACTACGACGACAACGACTGGGTCGGGATCGAGCTCGTCCGCGTCTACGAGCTGACGCGCAACGCCTCGGCGCTCGCGTCCGCCGAGCAGATCATGGCCTTCGAGATGGCGGGCTGGTCGACCAATCCGGCGCTCGCCTGCCCAGGGGGCATTCCGTTTTCGAACACCGCCGAAAACACCGATCGCAACACCGTCACCAACGCCCCCGCGGCGGAGCTTGCGGTGCAGCTCTACCGGGTCACCGGCAACGCCGCGTATCTGCAGTTCGCCGAGATGTCCTACGAATGGGTGCGCCACTGCCTGCTGCAGTCGAGCGGTCTCTATGCCGACCACCTCAACCAGAATGGCGTCATCGAACCGACCGTGTGGAGCTACAACCAGGGCACGATGATCGGCGCAGGCACACTGCTCTACCAGGCGACCGGCAACGGCGCCTTTCTCTATCAGGCCCGCCAGACCGCGCGCGCGGCGCTCGCGTACTTCACCCCCGAACGGCTCGGGGCGGAGATCCCCTTCTTCCCGTCGGTCTACTTCCGCAACCTGCTCTATCTGGACTCCGTCACGCACGACCCACCCGGGCCCAAGGTCGCCCAAGCCTACGCCGACTACGCCTGGCAGAACCTGCGCCTTAGCGACGACCTGTTCGTCTCCGGCTCGCCCGCCTCCGCGCAGCTGCTCGTGCAAGCGGCGATCGTGCAGATCTACGCTCTGCTGTCCTCCAAGCCGAGCACCTACTTCTGACGCGTGCCCCCAGCGAGTAAGCTCCTTTACAGGTGCCCGACCCGACGAACATGATCACGGCCGAGGGGCTCGACACGCTCAACTCCGAGCTGGCCGCGCTCGAGGGCCAGGGTCGCACTGAGATCGCAGAGCGGATCAAGACCGCGCGCGAGTGGGGCGACTTGAAGGAGAACAGCGAGTACCACGACGCCAAGAACGAACAGGCGCACCTCGAGACCAAGATCGTGCGGCTGCGCGAGAAGATCGCCGCCGCCGTCGTCGTCCAGGAGGCGCCCGCCGCCGGCGGGAAGGTCTGCTTCGGCTCCTCGATCCTCGTGCGCGACCAGGATGGCGTCGAGCACAGCTGGCGCATCGTCAGCTCACACGAAGCCGCCCCTGCCGAGGGCCGGCTGTCGGCCGAATCTCCGGTCGCGTTGGCACTGCTGGGACGCACCCCCGGTGAGCGCGTGTCGGTCGCGTTGCCCAGGGGCAAGCGCCAGCTTACGATCGTCAGCCTCGGCTGAGGCTCGCCGGCCGATCTTCAATCGGTCCGCCAGGCGCGTCTCGCCCGCGCCGTGCGTGCGCGCGCCTGCCGTGGGCGGCGTCACACCCGGTGCCGTGGGCGTCACGCGCTCGACGCGCGCGCGTGGGCAGACCGCACGCGCCGCAGGAACCTCTTCGGCCTGCGCCGGTACAGACGCCTTCCCTGCCGCAGCGCCTGCTTGCGCAGGCGCTTGCGCCGGCGGGCGATCAGCTTGAGCAGAGCCCGCCGCGTCCCGCGACCGACACGCTCTGCCTTGCGCGCGCCTGCTCCGTCCGCTCGCACCCGCGTGGCGAGCAGCACTAGGTCGTGTTCGTAGCCGAGCCGTTCCCCCAGCTGATCCGCTCGGCGCGCGACTCGCCGCAGGTAGCCCGCCTCACCGTGCCGGTGGGCCCGCTTGCGCCGTCGCTTGCCGCGCTTGCCACCGCTCCCGCCGGCGCGGTCGTCGGGGTCGGCGCGATCGAGCATTTCCGCGGCGTAGCGCAGATCCTTCACGCGTTTGCGCCATTCGTGCATCGCCCGTGCGCGGCCGCCCTTGCCGCGCGCGGCCCGCCGGTGGCGGCGACGACCCTGCCGGTAGAGGCGCTTCAGTGCGGGCTCGACCGCCTGGATGCCGTCGGCGTCGGAGATGCTCCAGCGAGCCACCCTGTCGCGCGCCGCGCGAAGATCGCCGAGCACCTTCGCACGCGTCGCGCGGTCGCCAAGCGCCCCATGCGCGGCCATGTCGCGCTCGGCGACGAGCCGGGCGCGCAGCCGCATCACGCCACGTCTGTGCGCGAGCTTGCCGGGATGGCTCCTGATCAACTCGTCGAGCGTGCCCACGATCACCTCCGCGTCACGCGCTCCCGACACGCGCCGGCCCGCTTCGCGCAGAACCGCGCTCTCGCGCGCGCAAGCCTGCTCGCCGAGCTCGTCTTCGAGCAGCCGGATCAGCGCTCGCAGGCGCTTGAGCGCCTTGCGTATCTCGTGTACCGCCTTCTCGGCGGGCAGCGCGCCGTCATCCGCGAGCAGCTCGATCGCCAGGTCCAGCTGGCCGAGCGCCATGCGCCTGAGTCCATCCCCGAGCCGCTCGTCTCCCAACAGCGCGAACTGGCGATCCCGCGCGCGCTGCGCTTTGGTCGCGCGACGGTCACGCTCGGCCCTCGCCAGCCCCACGCCAACCCGGATTGCCACCGTTGCCGCCATCGTCGCCGCGATGCTTGCCGCCAGCGGCGCGACAATTGATCGATGTCCCGCCTTCCCACCTCGCCATGGTGGACCGTGCGACGTGCGGCGAACCGCAAGCCGGCGACGTATCGCTGTCCCTTGTGTGGTCATCATCTACCCGCTCTCTGCGAGCATATGCTGATCGCGCCCGAAGGCGACACGCGCCGCCGCCGCCACGCCCACACCGAGTGCGTCCTCGCCGCGCGCTCGCGCGGCGAGCTCGTACTGCGCGACGAGTGGTTGCGTGCCCAACCGCATGGCCCCTCATTGTGGCGGCGGCTCCTGCGGCGCTCTTAGGACGCGGCGGCGCCGTAGCGAGCCTCCGCGAGCGGACGCCCACCTCGGAGAAGCCTCGCCTGTCAGCCGCCGTTCACGTACACGTGCTCGGGCTCGACGCGAATGATGACGCGCTGTTCGCCCGGCTGGCGAAACGGATAGCTGTCTTTGTCCAGATACTTCTTCGCCAGCGCGTCGATATGCGCGTCGGCGCCCTCATGGGTGCGCTCGGCCACGCGCCCGCGGATCTCCACGTACTCGTAAGGGTTCTCCATGTTCTGCACCGTCAGCGTCACGCGCGGGTCGCGCTCGAGGTTGCGCGGCCATGCGCGTCCCTCGGCCGTGTTGAGCGTGGGCCGCCCGTCCTGAAGGTCGACCCATACCGGCACCCCGTGGATCGAGCCGTCAGAGCGTATGGTGGATACGTGGCAGAAGTTCGTCGACTTCAGCAGGTCCTCGCCGCGGCCTTCGATCGTTGCGCTCATGAGTGCAAGCCCTTTCTCGCGTCGTTGTCGTGGAGGACCACGATAGGACCTCTTCAGGGGATAACCCGTAGGCGCTCGGGTCGAGCGAGACAAGGACGCACCCCTTCGCGGCACGGGCAGCTCGCCTGGCGTGCTCTGGCCAGCGAAGCTCCGAGCCGCCCTACTGCCGGCTCAGGGCGGCGTTCGAGCTGGCCGACGGGATCGCGTTCAGCGGCGTCAACTTGCCGTTGTTGAGCTGGAAGTGCACCGTCGCCTGGCCGCCGCCGGGACAGCACAGGGGATCGTTCTTGCGGTACAGCGGATAGGCGAGCGTCACTTCCGTGTCGCTCTGGCCGACCACCCGCAGCGTTGCGCTCGGCTGGCTGGAGTCCGTGCCGATGTAGGAGCCATTCACGAAGAAGAACGCGAGCTGGCCGTACCCGTCGCCGGAACCCGTGCGCGTCCCGATCAGCACCCGCAGGGCTTGATTGGGGTGGTAGTCGGAGGTGTTGTTAGGCGTGAACCCCTTCGCTCGCACCACCGCCGCCGCGCCGCTCACCCCTTCGGCCTTGGCTTCCTGCTGGGTGAACGCAGGCTCGGGCGCCGCACGCGTGCTCGTCGGCGCCGGCGTACCACCGTTCGTGCTCGTCTGAGACTGCGTCGTGCTGGGCGTGGTCGCGGGTGTGCTCGTCGTCGTCGTCGTCGTCGGCTGCGCGGCCGTGCCCTTCGTCTGCGACGCCGCCGGTGTGCTCGCCACCGTGACGGTCTTCGTGGACGAGCCGCAGCCGCCGAGCAGTCCAGCTCCGAATAGTCCTGCCACAAGCATGCTCGTCGCTTTGACGTCTCGTCTCATCGCTCCATGGTATTCGCCGCACATACCTCTCCTCCTGGACGACCGCTCATCCTGCGCACGGGTGGCCAAGGGCCGCACGCCTCGCGGCATATGCCCGATGTGACCGCCACCCAGTGCAACTCACGCGCCGCGCTCCGTTGCGGGGTCGCCGCGATGCTCGCGCGCGCGGGTGGCGTGAGCGGGTACGATCAAGCAAGACGCTCGATGTCCGCACCCCCAGGACAGATATCCGGCGAGCAACACGCGCCACAGACCGATCGTCGCGCTCGCCGCGAGCAGGCGCGCACCGGGGCGCTTGTCGTCCTCGCGATCCTCATCACCTTGTTCGCGGTCTTGAACTTCCGCGAAGTGAAGGTTGATTGGATCTTCGGCTCGGGCCACGCCCCACTGATCATCGTCATCGTGATCTCGCTGCTCGTCGGCGTGGTGCTCACGCACTTCGCCGAGCGGCGGACGGCCAAACGGCGCTAGCAGCTAGAGCTCCTCCTCGGTCACGATCGCGATCGCGTCTTCTGCCCCGATGAACGGCGTCAGCACCACGTAGGCGAGGTAGTCGGAGAGCGCGCTGAGCAGCTGAATCTGCTCGCTTGCGACCTGACAGCGGATCGTGTGCCAGATCGCACCCGCGACCCCCTCGACGGCGAGCCTGCCGCGGTCCTCCCCCGGCGCTCCCTCGGTGAGCAGCGTCGCGACGTCGCGTGCGATTGCGAGGTTGCGCTCGATCGCAACCGGTCCCGCCGCAAATGCCTCCGCAGCGATCGTGTGCGCGTACAGCGGCCGGGCGGCGAGAAATCGCATCAGCTCGCCAATCACCCGGCGAACCGCGCGCGGCCAGTTAGAGGAGATCAGATCGGGATCGGCGGCGCCGCGCAGCAGCTCGTCGCCGAGCATGTCGAGCGCCGCCAGAAAGCACTCGTCCTTGTCCTTGAACAGCTCGAAGAAGGCCTCCATCGGGACGTTCGCCTCCTGCGCGATCTGCGGCGCGCTCAACGCCCGATAGTCCTCAACGACCGCGAGTCTCAGTGCGTGGCGCAGCAGGCGCTCGCGCTCATCCGCGTCCGCCGCGCCGCCGCCGTTCGTGCCACTGCCGTTGCGCGTGCGGTGTCCATTCAACAGGCGAGCCCGCGCGCGCTCGGCCATGCGCTCGGCCATACGCTCGGTCGCGGGCGCCTGGAACAGCAGCGTCCATCTCAACATCTCCTCACCCAGCGCCGAGAGCTCCGCGGCGCTTCCTTCGCGCACGCACGTCGACGTCGCCGCATGCAGGCCGCCGGCTATCCCCCGGACCACCGGCCGGGGCAGCGGGCTCGCCCCGGGCGCGCGCTCGAAGCTACTCGAGATCATCCGCTCGAACGTCGCCGTCGCGCGGCGCAGGCGCGTGAGCCCTGGGACGCCGGCCGTCTGCGCCTCGACGACCACGAGGTTGGCCCCGTTCCAGTCCGCCTCGACGACCCCGGCGAACTCGCGGAACGACGCCGTCAAACGCTCCTCCAGGTCGCCCTGCGAGGCGCGGTAGGCCTGGTTGATCCGCTTCGCGCCGCGCGTGGCGATCAGGTCGAACGTCGCCAGGAAGCACTCCTGCTTGTTCGCGAACTGCTCATAGAACGATCGTCGCGAGACGCCGGCCAGCCCGACCACCTGCTTGACGCTCGTGCGTTCATAGCCGTTCGCGGCGACAGCCTCGACCATCGCCCCGTGCATGCGCGTGCGCTGGTGGCGGACGACCTCCGTGTGGTCGAGACGATGGGGCCCGTGCGGCAGGCGTTCGTAGAGGGGTGCGGCGGCCGAGGGTGTGGCCGATCCATTGGTCGAGCGCCTTGCCCCGCGGTGTGACGATGTCATTCAACCTCCCAGAATCAATCCATGAAGCAGACCTTGTCAAGCAGTCTGGTAGGCAGGATCATCCCATGTCAGCAATTTTTTGTCTACAGGATAGGCGGGTGTTCCCAGATCGAGCTTCTGGGACGGATCGACTCAGTCGTCCTCGCGCGGCCCGGCAAGCCGTCGAACCGGACGAGTGGAACGGGATCAGGCCGATTGCAGGGCGCCGACGGGCGCCCGCAGGAAAGCCCGCGCGGGCGACGTCAGTGGAGCAGGATCTTTAAGGCGAGGATGCCCAGGCCCATCGCGATCCCGACGCCTACCTCGAGCGTCAGCTCAGCCGGCTTCGCGCGCGAGCGGATGCCCGCCACCAGCTCGAAGGAGACGACGGTGGCCACGGCGCACCACAGAGCCGCGGTGACCGCCGTTTCCTGAGCGGCCCCCGCGGCCCAGGCGATCACCAATGCGGCCAGTGGGACCCCGGCACCCCTGAAGATCGCCCAGTCATGGATCAGCGCGCGCCACAGGGTCGTGGGCGTGAGAACCTCCTGGCGCACGAGGCGTCGCCCGAGGACCGTTGCATAGGCGTGGGCAATCCAGTACAGGCAGGCGGCGATGACCGCCGAGCCGACCGTGTCCAGATACGTCTCGTGGCGACCGCTCTCTGCGGCCAGCAGCGCGCCGATCGCGATGATCCCGTAGACCACCCCAGCTGGATTCTCCGCTGGCACGATCCGCTCGGCCGCCCGACGAGCCCACCCGCGTGACGCGGCGCCGGCGCGCGTTGGAGACTCCTCGGTGCGAGGGGGCTGCTCGATTGCTGCATTATCTCGGCCGTTCCGGCAGTTCCGTCGCGTCCCGGGCGTTCTCGCGCCGGGCGAGCGTCGGGTACTCCGGCGGGCCGTACGGTTCTCCGGCGGGCCTTACCTACGGTCGTCCGGCGGGACTTAGTTACTATTTAGGCGCTGCCGGCCGGCCCTTTAGGCAACAGGCGCAGAGTTTGCCTCAGGCGGCCGTCCGACCGGCTGCGCCCAAGGAAGGGATCCAGGGAGGGAATGACGCCATGAATCGCAGCTTGAAACAGAAGTTTGCCGCGGGCGCGGCCGTGGTGGTCGTTCTAGCCGGCGGCGCCGTCGCTGCGGTGACGGCCACGGGCCAAGGCCCAAGTTCCACCGCGGCAGCGGCTCGCCAGAGCGCTCACCGCGTCGTTCGCCGCGGCCTCGCGGCTGCCGCGAGCTACCTCGGCGTGACCCTCGCGCAGCTTCAGAGCGATCTTGCATCGGGCAAGTCCCTGGCCGAAGTCGCCGACGCGAGGAGCGGCAAGTCCGCCGTGGGCCTGACCGAAGCGCTCGTCGCCGAGAAGAAGCAGAAACTCACCGTCGCCGCGGCCACTCTGACCAAGCGGGTCACCGCCGAGGTCAACCGCAGCGGCGGCCCTGGCTCGCCGGCCGGTGGCTCTGCTCGACGCCTCGGCTGGCGCAGGCTCTTCGCCGCTCCAAGCCGGCTCGGCTTCGTCGCCGCGAGCTACCTGGGCGTGCCTGCCGCGCAGCTTCGGAGCGATCTGAAGTCGGGAAAGACCCTGGCCGAGGTCGCCAACGCGACCAGCGGCAGGTCGGAAGCGGGTCTGATCGAAGCGCTTGTCGCCGCCAGGCGGGCCCGGCTCGCAGCTGCCGTCGCGTCCGGCAGCCTCGCCCCGGCGAAGGCGAGCGCGATCGGCTCCAAGCTGACGCGCCGGATCTCGAGTTTCGTCACCCGCACGTGGACCACGCGCGTGCGCGCCCAGAGCAAGGGCTAGGGGTTGCCGCGCGCCGGTCCGATTCCGCTGCCGGCGCGACCTGGGCGGCCGCGGAGACGGCGACCGCGCGCGGTTGGGGATTGATCTTGGGTTGATATCTGAGTAAGTTTGACCTGTAGCGGGATCGGTGGGCCCTGTCTTGGATGGACGGGCATCGGGGCGGAGCGCACCTTCAAGGCGGAAGAGAGGGGTGCAGGATGCGGGGTTCGGGCGGGCGCAGCGGTGTTGTGACCTTCGCGGAGAGTGGCGCGCTTGCGAGCAGCGCCGGGCTCGATCTGCGGTCGCGGAGGCTCCTGACGCTGGCCGTGGGGGCGGCACTGGCGTGCATCGCGACGCTCGCGCTCGCGACGCTCACCGCGCCGACGGCGCCGAGCACCCAGCCGCCGGCCGCGCGCGCTGGCGCGGACGGCCACCCGGCGGTGGGCTTGCCGATCGGGCTGGCCGCGGCGGCCTCGGTGAGCATCGGCGCCTCCGAGCAGCGCTTCTGGCCGGTTCGCCACGGGGACTCATTCGTGGCTGCGGGCGGAGGCATCCGTAGCGCCTTCAGCACCTCCGGCGCGCAGCTGCGCGTCGCCGGGGGGACGCTCGCCGTCTCGCTCAGCTCGATTGCGCGCGGCCGGCACATCGAGCGCTTGGCGGCGGTCGCGCCGTCCTCGGCAGCCAGCCAGGTGCTCTACCGCCACGGGTCGGTCAGCGAGCTCTACCGCAACGGCCCCTACGGCCTGGAGCAGGGCTTCACGCTGCGCGAGCCACCCCCCGCCGGCACCGGTTCGCTCGTGCTCGCTCTGCGGGTCGCGGGATCACTGACCCCGGAGCGAGTGGGATCGCAGATCGTGTTCCGGACGCCCGGCGGTGCGGCTGCGCTGCGATATGGCCAGTTGAGCGCGCTGGATGCCACTGGCAGGCGACTGCCAGCACGCATGGAGATCCGCGGGGGCACGCTCCAGTTGCGGATCGATGACCGCAACGCGCGCTATCCGCTGCGGATCGACCCGTTCTTCCAGCAGGGCGCCAAGCTCACCGGCGCCGAAGAGAGCGGCAAAGGGCAGTTCGGCCTGAACGTCGCGCTGTCATCCGACGGCAACACCGCGCTGATCGGCGGCCCGTTCGACAACCTCCAAGTCGGTGCGGCCTGGGTGTTCACGCGCTCGGGCACCACGTGGGAACAGCAGGGGCCCAAGCTCACGGGCGGCGAAGAGAGCGGCAAAGGGCGCTTCGGCTACGCCGTCGCGCTGTCGTCCGATGGTGACACCGCGCTGATCGGCGGCGGCGGCGACAATGGCGAAATCGGCGCGGCGTGGGTGTTCACGCGAACGGGCGTAACCTGGGCCCAGCAGGGCCCCAAGCTCACGGGCGCCGAAGAGAGCGGCAAAGGCCACTTCGGCTTTCGCGTGGCGCTGTCGGCGGACGGCAACACGGCGCTGATCGGCGGCCCCTTTGACCACGCCAAGGTCGGCGCGGCGTGGGTGTTCACGCGAACGGGATCGAAATGGGAACAGCAGGGCGCCAAGCTCACCGGCGGCGAAGAGACCGGCGAAGGCGAATTCGGCGAGGGCGTGGCGCTTTCGGGTGATGGCAACACCGCGCTGATCGGCGGCGACGCCGACCACGCTCAGGCTGGGGCGGCGTGGGTGTTCACGCGAACGGGCGAAACCTGGGGACAGCAGGGTCCAAAGCTGACCGGCTCCGGCGAGGTCGGCGAAAACGGCCACTTCGGCTTTAGCGTGGCGCTCTCCGAAGACGGCAACACCGCGCTGATCGGCGGCGGCGGCGACAACGGCGAAGTCGGCGCGGCCTGGGTGTTCACGCGAACGGAATCCATCTGGGGACAGCAGGCAAAGCTGACCGGCGTTGGCGAGGTCGGCTCGGGACACTTCGGCTACAGCGTCGCGCTGTCGGCCGAAGGCAACACCGCGCTGATCGGCGGCCTCGCAGACAACGGCGAAGTCGGCGCGGCATGGGTCTTCACGCGCTCGGGATCGACGTGGGAACAGCGGGGTGCCAAGCTCACCGGCGCTGGTGAGAGCGGCAAAGGCCTCTTCGGCTACGGAGTCGCGCTGTCGGCTGACGGCAACACCGCGTTGATCGGCGGCGCGGACGACAAAAGCGAGCTCGGCGCGGCGTGGGTGTTCGTGAACGTGCCGGCGGAACCCCCGACGGTCGTGACCGGGTCGGCATCGTCGCTGACGCAGTCCTCAGCGACGCTGAACGCGACCGTGAATCCGAACGGTGAAACGGTGACCGACTGTCACTTCGAATACGGCACGTCGATGTCCTACGGAACCAGTGTGCCGTGCACTTCTTTGCCGGGGTCGGGCACCAGCCCGGTCGTGGTGTCGGCTCCGATCGAAGGCCTCAGTGGGCAGGCCACCTACCACTTCCGCATCGTCGCCACCAATGCGGTTGGAACGAGCGAAGGCGCCGATCAGACGTTCACGACCGAGGAAGCCCCGGAATATGGGCGATGTGTGAAAGTCACCCCCGTCAAAGAAGGCGCGAAACTACTCTACCACGGCGGCTTCACGGCATCCACCTGCCTCCTGAAAAGCGAAACGAACACGGGCAAGTACGAATGGATCCCGGGAGTCGTCAAAGCCGGCTTCACGGCGGCGATCAAAGAAGGCATGGTCACGTTTGAAACGGTCAAAAAAGTGAAAACGACGTGCAAAACCGACAACGGCTCCGGCGAATACAGGGGAACCCAGGAAGTGGGCAACGTGGTCCTGAAGCTCACGGGTTGCGAATCGGCCGGACAGAAATGCACGACGACGGGGCTTGCCGAAGGCGAACTCGAAACGAAGAAACTCGAAGGCAAGCTGGGATGGGAAGTCAAAGCGACGAAAAAAGTGGCGCTCGACCTCTTCCCGGTCGGGAAAACAGGACCGTTTCTGGAATACACCTGCACTGGCGGCGTTCCCCTGACGGTGGAAGGCTCGATCCTCGTGCCTGTCGCGGTGGACAAAATGGCCGCAACGTCGGCCCTCAAGTACAGAGCCACCTCCGGCAAACAGAAACCGGAACAGCTCGAAGGCGGACCACAGGACGTGCTCACCTCTACGCCGAACGAGGAAACGTTCGAACAGCTGGGGGAGTATGTCACGCTGAAGGAAACCCCCGAAGAATCAATCGAGATCAACACGGTCGTGTAGTGGTCATGTAGCGTACGGCCGTGCGCGAGGCAGTTATTTGCGAGCCGCTGAGGACCGCCGTCGGCGGCTTCGGTGGCGCCTTTCGCGACCTGCCGCCGACGGCGCTCGCCGCATCCGTCATCGCAGAGCTCCTGCGACGCGCCCCGCTGCCGCCCGAGGCGGTCGACGACGTCATCCTCGGGCAGTGCTATCCGAACGGCGAGGCGCCCGCGATCGGCCGGGTGGCCGCGCTCGACGCCGGTCTGCCGGTCGAGGTGCCCGGCCTGCAGCTCGACCGTCGCTGCGGCTCTGGCCTGCAGGCGATCATGCTCGGCTGCATGGAGGTCCAGACTGGCGTGGCCGACCTCGTTCTCGCCGGCGGCGCCGAGAGCATGAGCCAGGCCGAGTTCTACGCGACGGGTCTACGTTGGGGCGTCAGGGCCGGCAGCGTGACGTTGGAGGACCGACTGGCGCGGCCGCGCGTGACGGCCGGCGGCATCCACCATCGCATCGCCGGTGGCATGATCGAGACGGCGGAGAACCTGCGCCGGCAGTATGCGATCTCACGCGCCGAGCAGGACGAGCTGGCGCTGCGCTCACACGAGCGGGCGATCGCGGCCCAGGAAGGCGGTGCGTTCGCGCAGGAGATCGTGCCCGTAGCCGTCGAGGCGCGCGGGCAGGAGCGGCTGGTCGACCGCGACGAGCACCCGCGCGCCGACACCACGCTCGAGCGGCTCGGCAAGCTGCGGCCGCTGATGGCGGGCGCCGATCCCGAGGCGACTGTGACCGCCGGCAACGCCAGCGGCCAGAACGACGCCGCGGCGGTCTGCATCGTCACGCACACCGACAAGGCGGCCGAGCTGGGGTTGCAGCCGTTCGCGCGCCTGGTGTCGTGGGCGGTCGCCGGCGTGGCGCCGGAGACGATGGGCATCGGCCCCGTCCCCTCGACCCGGCGGGCGCTGCAGCGGGCCGGCTTGACGCTGGCGGACATGGACCTGATCGAGCTCAACGAGGCGTTTGCCGCGCAGGTGCTCGCAGTACTGCGCGAGTGGGACCTGGCGGACGGCCTGCAGCGCGTCAACGTGCACGGCTCGGGCATCTCGCTCGGGCATCCCGTCGGAGCGACCGGCGGACGGATAGTGGCCACGTTGCTGCGCGAGCTGCGCCGTCGCGGCGCGCGCTACGGGCTTGCGACGATGTGCATCGGCGGCGGTCAGGGGATGAGTGCGATCTTTGAGAACGTTGCGGCGCCCGGCGCCTGAGCCCGGTTGCAATCGTCTCGTAGAACAGTCGTTGACCAGTCCGCGGCGGCGGGGTGTCCGCCCACCGCGTGCTGGTAGCGTCGATCGCACGAGATGAACAGTCATGAGACCTCCCCGCTTGGAGCCAGGCGAGAACGCTCCGACGCGGGGCGCATCGTGTCGTCGGCAACGCTCCGGATCACCGGTTGGGTCTCGAGGTGCGCGCGGCCATCGCTTGGGGCCGGGCTCGTGATCGCCGCGATGGCGCTGTGCCCCGACCTCGCATCTGCGCGGGCAACATCGCTCGCCGTGGCGTCGAGCAGTGGGAGCGCGCCACGCCTCACGGCGTCGAGCGCGGCCGTGGAACGCTCGGAGACTGAAGAACCGAGTGAAACCGACGTAGGGCTCTACGTCGCCTTCTGCCCCGGCGCTCGTGCCGGCTCGCTCCGCGCGAGCGCCGCCGGGACGAGCGAGGCGGGTTGGCCGGCGAAGGAATGCTTGAAGATGGACAAGGGACCCGCCGGCGGGCACCACACGCTCGTCGGGCAGCGCGGGGTGCACAACTGGCTGCTCGGCGGCTATGGCAGCGACACGATCATCGGCGGCGACATCGGCGACGTGATCTGGGGCGACTATCACCCAACGGGCGCCCCCAGATTCCAGACCGTCACGATCCACGCCGGCAACGGCAGAAACGTGATCTACGCCAACGACACGCAGAACTACGTCTGGACTGGCACGAACCCACGGACGGTCGTCCACGCGCACGCCTCGGGCATATCGGGCGTGATCCACTGCCAGTCATCCGGCATCGTCGTCTTCCTGAGCACCGTCAGCGAACGCCACTTCAAGCTCGACGGCTGCCAGCACATCAGCCATTTCAGCGTCGGGTACTGAGCTCGCGCGTCGAGCCCTTGATTCCGGCGTGGCCGCGGCCGCGCGGTGACGGTTAGGAGGCGTCTCTCAGGAACTTCACAGGCGAGGGACGCGAGCCTCCCAGCCGCGAGGTTCATGCTCTTGCCCAATGGCAACGCTAGATCACGGGAGTTGCCACGCATTCGGGGCAGCGGCCGATGAAGGAGGATCCAGAGATGACTGACGCTCCCACTGGTCACCGTGTACTGGTAGTGGACGATGAACAGAACCTCGCCGAGGTCGTGACGATGGCGTTGCGTTTTCAGGGCTTCACGGTCGAGACCGCCGGGACGGGCCGCGACGCCCTCGCGGCCGTGGCCAGGTTCAAGCCTCATCTGATGGTTCTGGACGTGATGCTCCCGGACATGGAGGGCTTCGACGTCGCCAAGCGACTCGGCGCACAACGCGCGGGCGTGCCGATCATCTTTCTGACGGCTCGTGACGCGACCGAGGACAAGGTCCGTGGTCTCAGCGGTGGCGGCGACGACTACATGACCAAGCCGTTCAGCCTCGAGGAGCTCGTCGCGAGGATCCGAACCATCCTTCGCCGCACCGGACAGGCGACCCCCGAGTCAAGCCGTCTCGTCTTCGAGGACCTTGAGCTGGACGAGGAGTCGCGGGAGGTGACGCGCGCAGGCGCGCCGATCGAGCTCACGGCGACCGAGTATCGGCTGCTGCGCTACCTGATGCTGAACCCGCGGCGGGTGATGACCCGGGCTCAGCTCCTCGACCACGTCTGGGACTACGATTTTGGCGGCGACGGCCGTGTGCTCGAGACCTACATCAGCTACCTGCGCAAGAAGCTCGATGCGCACGGAAAGGGACTCATAAGGACGGTTCGCGGCGTGGGGTATGCCCTCCAGGCGCCACGCTCATGATGGCATCGCTGCGGGCGCGGATACTCGTCGGCGTCGTGCTGCTCTCGGCCGCCGGACTGGTGCTGCTGGCGGTGGTCACGTACACCGAGCAGCGCTCGTTTCTGCTGAATCGCGTCGATCAGGAGGTGCGAGGAGCGGCTCCCGCGCTCTCCGTGGCGCTCGACAGCGCAGGCTTCCTGCCATCTGGTGAAGGACGGTCATCGCCGGGCGGCCCTCCCCCGGGGGGCGGCGGTGGCCCACGGCCGGGGCCGACCCGCGGACGCCCGAGCCTGAATCTCCCTCCCGGGACCTACGGCCAGCGCAGAGACGCCTCCGGCAAGGTTCTTGGACACGTCCTGATCACCTACGGACAGGCAGCGCCGGCAGCGCCGGCAATCCCTGCGCACGTGCCAATCGGCCGCCTGTTCACGGTCGGGTCCGTGGGGTCCTCCGGCCTTGGCTACCGCGCCTACGTGAGTCGCGATCCGGAGGACACGGGATTGACGCTCGTCGCCGTACCGTTGCACGAAGTTGAGCAAACACTCAGCCAGCTTCTGCTCGTGGAGGTCCTGGTGATCGCCGGCGTCCTCGTGGCGCTCGGCGCCGGTGCCTTCTTCATCGTGCGAATCGGGCTGCGGCCGCTGGACCGGATCGCAGTCACCGCCGGGGCGATCGCGGCCGGCGACCTCTCCCGGCGCGTGACGCCCGCCGGCTCGCGGACGGAGGTCGGTCGGCTCGGGCTTGCGCTCAACGCGATGCTCCAGCGCTTGGAGCAGGCCTTTGCCGAGCGGCAGGCCAGCGAAGATCGGCTACGCCGCTTCCTGGCCGACTCTTCACATGAGTTGAGAACACCGCTCGCGGCGATTCGCGGTTACGCCGAGTTGTTCCGTATGGGGGCCACCCGCGACGCCGCGGGAACGGAGCTGGCGATGCGGCGGATCGAGGAGGAGGCCACGCGCATGGGAGTCCTCGTGGAAGACCTGCTCGAGCTCGCCCGCCTCGACGAAGCACCTGAGGTCGTCCGAGCACCAGTGGACCTCGCGACGCTGGCACGCGACGCTGTGGAAGACGCCCGCGCGACCGCGCCCGAGCGACCGATCAGCCTCTCCGCCCCCAACGCGGTGGTGGTCCCGGGCGACCCGCACCAGCTGCGTCAGATCCTTGCCAACCTGATGCGAAATGCGCTCGTACACACGCCTGCGGCGACTCTGGTCGAGGTCTCCGTCGAGCAGGACGAGCACGACGCGACGTTAGCGGTGCGCGATCACGGGCCGGGCATTCCGGACGCTTCGATCGGATTGCTGTTCGAGCGCTTCTGGCGAGCCGACGGTGGTCGCGGAAGGGGCAAGGGGGGCGCCGGGCTCGGGCTGTCGATCGTCAGCGCGATCGTCGACGCCCACGGCGGACAGGTGAATGCACAGAACGCCCCCGATGGCGGAGCTGTGTTTGTCGTGCGGCTGCCACGGGCGGCCGTCCCGGACTCCCTCGCCACCGCAGAGACATCGTCAAGACCGCAGGCGTGAGGCTCAATCCGGAGGGCGTCCGAAGAGGAGCTCCTGGAAGAAGTTCTTGCCGAGTACGCTCAGGCCGAGCAGCGAGCCGAACAGCACGACCGCGTCGATGCTCTCCCGGCCCTGCTTGTTCCAGTAGTCGTCTGCCAGGTTGAGCCACAGCGCGAACTCGTCCAGCGTGAGCGCCGCGCCGCTCCCGTATGCGAGCGAGGTCATTCGCGATGCTCGTCTCTGCTCGTTCGTGCCGATCTCGAGCAGCCACAGGTAGCCAACGCTCAGCAGGCCCACGATCCCGAACGTCATGTGGTGGATGTGCCGCCCTCCGGGGGTGATGTTCTTGAACGGTCCGCGTTCGGCCCGGATCGCGTGGGTGATGCCGCGCACGGTCGCGAAGGTCACGAAGAACGACCCGGTGGAAAGCAACTTGCGCTCCTTGCGTCGATCGCTGAAGTGCTTGTAATACAGCGAGCGCAGGTCCCGCCCGGGCGAAGACGAGTGCGGCTCGGACGCTCGTGCTGGCGGCGTGGGTGGGGGACCGGCGGTAGTCATGGTCGCCCCACACCCTAGCCCGCCTCGCGGGAATCGTGACTGACGGGATGCTGGTCAGCCGACGAGCCAGATCGAGCCGTCACGCAGCTCGACCGGGAAGGTCTTCAGGGCTCGGGCGCCGGCGGTCGCCTTGATGGCCCCGGCAAGTGGTTTGAACGCGCCCTGCGGTCCTCGCACCATCTTGCCCGTGTCGACGTCGTAGAGCGCGGCGTGCCACGGACACCGAAGGCATCCGTCGCCGGTCACCTCTCCGTTGCCCAGCGAGGCGAACAGGTGGCGGCAGCGGTTGGACACCGCGAACGGCTTGCCCTCGCTCATGCCGACCGCAAGGGCGCCATGCGGCGTCTGCTCGACGACGGTGACGTTCGAGACGCCGAGGTCATCGACGGCCACCAGGCGGACGGCCGACTGCTCGGAGGTGCTCACGGGAAGGATGTTCCCACACGAGCGACGGGGCGCTCCGGGCGGGGGTCGGCGGTTGGAGCTCGTCGCGGCCGGCGCGTCGCCGGCGCCCGCGCCGAAAGTCATCCGGCATCTCGTCCGCGGGCTTCCCCGGTCGACTTTGCAGATGCGACTGCGAAGGGTATGGTCCGCGTCCGTGAGCGATCGCGATCTCGACGTCGTTGTCTTTGGAGCCACCGGCGTGACGGGCCGCCAGGTCGCGGCGTATCTGGCCGAACGCGCCGCCGAGACGGATCTGCGCTGGGCGGCGGTGGCGCGCGATGCGGAGAAGGTGGTGAGGCTCCTGGGCGAGATCGGCGTGAGCCCACCGGAGGCAATCGTGGCGGATGTCGGCGATGCCAGCTCGCTCGCCGCGATGGCGTCGCGGGCGCGGGTGGTGCTCAACCTCGTCGGTCCCTACACGCTGTACGGGCGGCCGGTGATCGAAGCGTGCGTCGCGGGCGGCGCCCACTATGCGGACCTGACAGGCGAGACGCCGTTCGTGCGCGAGATCATCGCCGACTTCGATGGCCCGGCGTCCGCGGCCGGCGTGAAGGTCGTCCAGATCTGCGGCTTTGAGGCGCTCCCGCCCGACCTCTTGGTCGCGTTGGCGGCCGAGCGTGGGCGCGATCAGTGGGGGGAGGGCCTCGCGGCCGCGGACCTCGAGGTCGTCATCACGCCACCGCCCGGACTGCCGCGTCCGTCCGACGGGATGTCCGGTGGAACGTTCCAGAGCCTGTCCGCGGTGGCCGGATCCGATCACGCGGCGCTGATCGACGATCCGGCGCTGCTGATCACCGACGCCGACGTGGCGGCGGCGGTGCGCCGCGTCAGCCCGATCGGACTCGCGCCGCGGCGAGGGTCAAGCGGCGCGGTGATCGCGCCGATGTTGCCGGCGCCGTTCATCAACCCGGCGGTCATCCACAGGACGGCCGCGCTGCTCGCGTCCGCCGAGGGGCGGCCGGCCGAGCCGTTCCGCTACCGCGAGGGGATGGCGCTCGACGGTGGCGCCGCGTCGCAGGCGGCGCGCTGGGCGATCGCGGGCGCGATGTCCGCGACGCAGGTGGGGCTTCGAGGCCTCGCGCACGCGAGGCCGGCGGTGCGCAGACCGCTCGCGAGTGCAATGGCGCGGTTCGGCCCGGCGTCCGGCTTCGGACCCGCCGCCGATCGCCTCGAGGGGTGGCGGTGGACGATGTCCGTGCACGCGCGCACGACCGGGGGTAACGAGCTCGACGTACGCATCGACGCGGATGGGCATCCGGGGTACCTGGCGACGGCGAGGCTCCTCGGCGAGGCGGGGATGCTGCTGGCGGAGGACGGGGCCACGCCGGAGCGGGCGGGGTGCTTGACCCCGGCTGTCGCGTTGGGGATCGCGTGCACCGCGCGGTTCGAGCGGGCGGGGATGCGGGTTTCGGGCGGTAGCTGACGGGTCAGCAGAGCGTCGGATTACCTGTGGGGTAGGGCTCGCGGCGCGATCGTCCTGCCCATAGACTGAGCGGCGTTCAGCGACCCGCCCTGTCCATACCTCCGGAGGAGCACGATGTCCACGTCGCCCGCAGATTTCAACGCCCAGATCATCGAGGAGTTCCACGCCAACGCAGGGCGCGTCGGCGGCATGTTCGAGGGCGCGACGCTGCTGCTGCTGCACCACACCGGCGCAAAGTCCGGCAAGAGCCGCATCAACCCGCTCGTCTACCAGGGCGACGATGGGCGCTACGTCGTGTTTGCCTCGAAGGCCGGAGCGCCGAGGAACCCCGACTGGTACCACAATCTCAGGGCCCAGCCGAACGTCACGATCGAGATCGGGAACGACACCATCGATGTCGTTGCCAGCGAGGCGACCGGCGAGGAACGCGAGCGCCTCTACAGCACGCAGGCGCAGCGCATCCCGCAATTCGCCGAATACGAGAAGATGGCCGGGCGCGTCATCCCGGTGATCGTGCTGACCCCCAGCGACAGCGGTTGACTGCCCCTCGCCGGGTCGCGCCTGCGTGAAATCGCAGCGAGGGAGCTCAGTCTGATTCCACGTGCAGCACGAGCTTGCCTATGTTCTCGCCGGCAAACAGCTTGAGCAGCGCGTCGGGAAACGCATGTACACCGCCCTCCACGATGTCCTCCCGGGAAATCAGCCGCCCTTCGTTCATCCAGCCGGCGATCTCGCTCGCGGCCTGGCCGTAGCGGGCGGCGTAGTCAAAGACGACCATGCCTGTCATCGAGGCTCGCGAGACCAGCAGCGAGAGGTAGTTGTCGGGTCCGCGCACACCGTCGGTGGCGTTGTATTGCGAGACGGCTCCGCAGATGACGATGCGCGCTCCGCGCGCAAGACGGGTCAGGACGGCGTCGAGGATGTCCCCGCCGACGTTGTCGAAGTAGACGTCGACTGCGTCCGGCGCGACCTCGCGCAGGGCGCGGCGGACGTCCTGTGCCTTGTAGTCGATGGCGGCGTCGAAGCCGAGGTCGTCAACCAGCCAGCGGCACTTCGCCTCCCCTCCGGCGATCCCTATCACGCGAGCACCCTTGATCTTGGCGATCTGCCCCGCGACGCTTCCGACGGCGCCGGCCGCGCCCGAAACGACGACCGTGTCTCCCTCCTTCATCTTGCCGACGTCGAGCAGGCCGAAATATGCGGTCATGCCGGGCAAGCCGAGCGTGCCGAGATAGGTCGGAGGCGGGGCAAGGGACGGGTCGATCTTGATGACGCCATTGCCGTCCGAGAGCGCGTACTCCTGGACACCAAAGACGCCGTAAATGTGGTCGCCCGGCTCGAATGCGGGATGCTCGGAGGTCAGCACGCGTCCCACGCCAGCGGCACGCATCACGTCTCCGATTTCGACCGGATCGATATAGGAAGCTCCCGCGTTCATCCAACCGCGCATCGCAGGGTCCAGGGACAGGTGGGAGATAGCCGCAATGAGCTGTCCTGCCCCGGGCGTCGGTACCGGCTCTTCGGTGAGGGCCCAGTCGGAGGGCTTTGGCAGTCCCGAGGGGCGGGCGTCGAGGCGTACCTGACGGTTGAGCGAGGTCATCTGCGGATCTCCATTTGATAGGGGGTTGAGGTCATGCGCTGGTGCCTCCGTCGATCACGAGCTCGGAGCCCGTCACGTAGAGGCTCTCATCGGATGCCAGGTAGACGGCGGCGTGGGAGACCTCCTCAGGTGTGCCGATGCGTCCCAGTGGGATCCCCCTGATCAGCTTGTCGATCAGCTCGGGGGTCTTCTCGCGCTGACGGGCGTTCATGTCGGTGTCGATCTGGCCGGGGTGCAGCGAGTTGACCCGGACGCCATAGCGCGCGAGCTCCTTGGCTACCACCTTGCTCATGCCACGGACCGCCCACTTGCTGCCCGCGTAGGCCGTCAGGTACGGGCTGCCGCCGAGGCCGGCAACGGACGAGACATTGATGATCGAGCCCCCCTTCTGCTGGGTCATCGCGGACGCGACGGTACGCATGCCCAGGAACACGCCGACCAAGTTGACGTCGATCACCCGCCGAAAGTCCTCCAGGGAGGTCTCCTCCAGCGACGCCGCGAGGAAGATCCCGGCATTGTTGAGGAGGACGTCTATCCGCCCATACGCTTCCAATGCCAGTGCGGCCACGGCCTGCCAGTCGAGCTCACTCGTGACGTCGTGCGCGCGCACCGCGGCATCGTCGCCCAACTCACGCGCGAGCCGCTGCGCGCCGGCGGCGTCGGCATCGGTGAGAAGCAGACGGGCACCCTCTCCAGCGAAGCGCCGAGCGGTCGCGACGCCGATGCCGCCTGCCGCCCCGGTGATGATCGCCACCTTGCCGTCCAGCCGTCGCGTTGAACCCGTCATGCCGCACGAACCCCCGAGGTCCGAGGCCTCAGGGCGGCCAGGACGCGGTGTCCGGCGGGGTCCTCGGCCGTGGCGGGGACGATGCCTATCCGGGTCGCTCCCGCCGCTCGGTAGCTCGCAAGGCGCGCCTGGATCTGACTCTCAGAGCCGACGGCGCAGACCTGTCTGAGCAGCTCGATCGTGATCTCCTGGGCAAGCTCGCTGCGTCTCGCGCCTGCGCGAGCGCGGTCGACGAGGGAACCGAAGCCCAACTCCGTGAACATCTCGCCGTAGCCCGGTGGTCGCAGGTAGACGGCGATCTGCGCCGCCATCTGGGCGAGCGTCGCCGCACCCGGGTCCAGCGCAACGGCTACCCAAACTGCGATCTCCGCCGGCCGGTCGCGAGAGCGCGCCTCGGAATCGACGATCGTGCGAACCTGCGCGACGCGCTCGGGCGTGACGAGATTGAGCACGATCTCATCGGCCGTGGCCGCGGCTACGCGCGTCATGTTGGGGCCGAACGCGGCGAGGGATATCTCGGCGTCAGGCTGGGGCTGGGAGAGGCGAAATCCGTGCGTGCGCACGTGCTGGCCGGAAAACGCGCTCCGCTCGCCCGCGAGAATCGAGCGGACCGCCTGGACGGTCTCCCGCGCGCGAGCGGCGACTGCGGTCCACGGGCGGTCGTGCCAGCCGCTGACGATGTCCGGGCTGGAGGCCCCGAGCGCCAGATCGGCGTGCGCACCGGTCAGGGTGGTGACCGAGGCCAGTCCGAGCGCCAGCGCGACCGGGCTGCGAACGCCCACCGCGAGGGGTCCGATCTTCAACGGGAGCCCTGGCGCTCGCAGGCCAACGGCGGTGGCAAGTGCAAAGGCGTCGAACGTCGCCATCTCGCCGAGCCACATCGCGCCAAACCCATTGCGCCACGCCTCGACGGCGATCTCCACAGCCTCGCCGTCGGGTCGGTCAAGCCAAAACGGTGCCACGACTTGCAGGGCGCCAGGCGGCACCGGTGTGGCCGAGCTCACAGCTGTGCTGTCTTGGTCGCAAGCCCGAGCAGCAGACGCCCAGTGAGCTCCCAGGTCGCCGGGTTGACCTGGAAGTGAGCGGTCGCGGCGTGCGCGTCGCGAAACCGTCGCTGCAGTGGCGAGTCCGCATAGATCGCAGTGCCGCCGCCGAGGTCGTACATCGAGCGGGCCACCTCGGCCGAGGCCCTGACGGCATGGGTCGCGGCGAGGCGTAGTCCGAGGCGCAGCGACTCCTCGACAGGACCGTCTCGTTGCGCCGCGGCCCACGCCTCGTCGATCGCCTCGTAGTAGAGGGCTCGCGCGGCCCGCAGGACGGCCTCGGCCTCGCCGACCGCCGCCTGCGTGGCGGGACGCTCGGCCAGAACCCGGCTCGAGCCCTGCGCGGTCTTGCCCGCGGCCAACTCGCTCAGGTCGTCGATCGCACCGCGCGCATTGCCCAATGCCGCCGCCGCGATCGACAGCGCGAAGAAGCCGAAGACCGGGAACCGGTACAGCGGCGTGTCAACGCGCGGCCTGGCGTCGAGGAGGGAGAGGACGTGGTGATCGGGCACGAAGAGATCGTCGGCGACAGCATCGTGGCTGCCTGTTCCACACAGGCCGCTCGTGTGCCAGGTATCGAGGATCTCGAGCTCCGCCGTCGGTAGCGCAGTCACGCGCAGGGTGGGACCCTCCTCGCCCGCCTGGCGGTCATCGAGCACGCATCCCGCGAACAGCCACTGCGAATGGGAGATCCCGCTGCAAAACGACCAGCGGCCGGAGACACGCATGCCGCCGTCGACGATGACGGCCCGGCCGCGCGGAGCCCACACACCGGCGGCCACCGTGCGGGGGTCGCCGAAGATCTCGCAGGCGCCCCGATCGGGGAGATAGGCCGCGAGCAGACTGCTCGTGGCCGCGATCGAGACGCACCACCCAGCCGATGCGTCTCCGCGCGCGATCCTCTCGGCACCACTCAATATGTTTCCCGGCGGGGCTTCAAGGGCGCCGAGCGAAGCCGGCGCGCCGGCGCGCATCAGGCCCGTCGCCCGCAGCTCGTCAACCAGTGCCTGCGGCAGAGCGCGCTCACGCTCGGTCGTGGCGGCGAGGTCTCGAGCCAGCGCTGAGGCGCGCTCGGTCAGAGCATCGAGTTCCGCGCCCGTCGGTGTGGGAGATGGGGGAGCGGCAGGGGTCGACATGGAGGCGACTCAACGATAGTTCAAGACCCCAGCTGACGGTGATCGCACCGGCCAGCCTCGCTGCGGACTCCGGCCGTGCGAAGGGAGGTAGACCGTCGGGTGCTGCGCGCAGTGAGTCAGGATCCTCTCCAGCGTCGCTCGCCGCTGTCGACGAGCAGCAGGCGCCCGTCGTGCTCGATCGCCCAGCAGTGGATCGGCAGCTCCTCCGACCAGGGTCCGGGCAGGAACAGGTCCAGCTGTCTACGCCAGATACCGTAGAGCAATGGCACCTCGCTCCCGCATGCTGGCGTTCGGGTCGGCTTTTGCGTTGGCTATTGCAGGCGGCGTGTGCGCGGTGCTCGTGAGAGGAGTTACCGGCCAGGTCCTCACGATCGTCCTGGTGTCGGCCGGGCTGGGTGGAGCTGTGCTCTTGGCGTTCCTCGAAGTTGGACTCAGCGAGGACCGAGACCGCGCGAGCGATGAACAGCGCCAGCGCGAGCGGGTGAAGCAGGCCCTCACCGCTCAAAGACCGCCCGAGCGCCGTCGCTGGCCGCGGCGGCCCAGCTGAGCCTCGCCCGGGCCGGGCAGGCCGGCCGAGGGTGTTCGCTTGGTGCAGGACCGCTCGCTTTTTGCCATGCAGTGAACCGATGCGAGCTTGCGCGGCGCGCGCGAGGCCGCAGGCGACCGACTACGCCATGACTCGGACCGCGATCGGATCATCGGCCACGAGGACCGTCAATTCGGACGGCAATGATTCTTCTGTCCGAGGGTTCTGGATGCTTACGATGTTTTCTGCCGTGCCGAGCGTGAGGGTGACTGTTGCCGGCGGGGGCGAGGGAATCCCAGCCCAACCTCCGCCTGGTTCTGACGGTTTTTCGAGCGTCCATGTCCGCTGCCAGACCAGGAGGACCGCCCCGTTCTCGCCGTATAGAGCGACGCTCATGATCGGCCATTCATTGTCGGCCACGCTCGCGACGCTCGGACACATCGCGGAGTCGCCGCCCGAGCCGAGCGAGTTCCTCAGCGCGGTCAGGTTCTGCAGCGCGAGATAGGCCGGGCTGCCAGCCGTGAACGCTCCCCCAGGAAACGGCACGATGCCCATGCCCCAGAGACTCGCGGTGCGACGTAGGTGGTGGCGGGCTTGCTTCACGGGGTCCTCCACGTTCGGTGCCCCGCACTCGGTCGCGATTGGCCTGATGTCGAAGCCCGATCTGAGGTCGAAGCGTTCGATCCAGCCGAAGTCGCCTTCCCTGTCGGCCCGCTGGTTGACGAGCGTGACTTCATCGCCCGATACCGTCCATGCCTCGCCCTCCGGCCCGCGCGCGCTGTAGCAGTGCATGCCCTCGCGCCAGCCATCCACCTTGGCGGCGGTGAGCACGGACGTTTCTTTGAACTGGTTGATGATGCTATTCAGACCCGTCTTGTCGCTTGCGCCGTTGATCCAGTTGACCCCCGGCGGGAGATGAGGAGCTTGCAGGGCGGCGAGCAGGATCGCTGCCATGCCTTTGTCCTCGACGAGATTCGCCGGCCGTGTTTTGTGTTCGTAGAAGCCATAGAGGTTGGGCCATTTGTCCATCGGCCACGGGTACTCGTTCCAAAGACAGACATAACCGGTGGCACCGTGGGCCACGATCTGTTCGGCGACGAAGCGCGCGTAGCGCATGTACGCCCGCACGGAGGTGCCGTTGGGATCTAGATCGGGGATCGGTGCGTAACGCAGGCGGTAGACCTTCAGCTCCTCACCAGCGCTCAGTGCCACCGCCGTCTTGGCTCCCAACGTGATCGTGCTGCCCTCGGTCGAGGCGATCAGCGAGCCGTAGTAGGAGTAGAACGGGTTGGTGATGTACTGATCTTTGTGCTGCGCTCTGACCAGCTTGAGCACGACGTAGTCGAGCAGGATCTTCAGCTTCGGCGGAGCCGTGAGTGGGATGGTGAGGCTGCCCGCCGGGACGTCCGCGGCGACCTTCAGCGTGGCCACGTCGTCGTAGGGCGGACCGTAGGCAGCTACCGGCACGGGATGCATGTCGTTCTTCGCCATGAAGTCGAACGCTTCTGAGGTCTTCTTCGAGATCGACAGCACGCCCGTCTCAAAGTCCTCGACGACCTCCCACCCTGGACCCATTCGGACGTAGTCGACGCCCGCGGTCTTGAGGGCTTCAAGCTCGGGGATCGTCGGGTCGGCGTTGATGCCGAGCTTGGCTTCGCTCGCGGGACGCGGAGCGTAGTAGGTGCTGGCCTGCCTGGCGGAAGCACTCGCCGGGCCTCCGTCGAGGTCGTATTCGGCTGCGAGTACGCCTCGAGGGCGGATCAGCCAGCCGGCTGTCGCTCCAGCAGTGGCCGTGAGTAGGGACCGGCGGGTTATTCGGGTGTCCGGTTGGATCGGCACCGGTTGTCTCCCTTGCCTAATGCGAACGGCACGATAAAAATCGAGCGAACGGCACGATAAAAATCGATCGTCCGGGCAGGCCGGCTGATTGACTATCGGAACACGAAACGGACGGATGAGGGCTTGCTAGTCGCGGGCGGCCATCCAGACGATCGGTTGTGAACAACGGCGGGTCGCAGGTTCGAATCCTTCCCCCCGAGGTAGCCGCTCAGCAGCCCGACATCCACGGGCGCCGACACGATCCCGGCCGGTAGTATCGGCTGCTGCAGTGCCCGTGGGGCGTGTCGCGGATGAGGAGCATCTGCGCTGCAGTGCATATTCACGAAGCGGGGGTGCACGATGTCGAGCATGGCTGGGCAGGTTGGGTTGGCATCGGACGGCGGGAAGGAGCCTCGGGCCTGGGCGGCGCCATCTCGGGTTTGGCCTTTTGCGGCGGCATCGGTTGCGCTGGCGGTCGGGGCTTTGCTGCACATGGGCCTGGGTGGCTGGCGCTCCTCGGCGCCCGCCTCTCCCGCGCGATCTCATCCCCTCCCGCAGGCGAGCCTGCTCAGCCTGCCAGTGGCAGCTCAGGGGCCAGTCGCCGGGGCGCTGGGCGCCGATGAGCCGGCGTACCGGGTCGGCGCAGACCGTGGTGGGTTCAGCGCAGCGAACCCCGCTCAGCATCTGACTGCCACGTTTAGGACCTCGGGTCTTTCTGTCGGCGCGGGCGCAGCGCACGTCGGGTTGGGCCTGCGGGCCGTCGGCTACGGCTCCGTGCTCGCGCCCCTCGCAACGGTAGCTCCCCGTGCTCACGGCAACCGCGTTCTGTATGCCCATCCCGGCGTGGGCGAGTGGTATGCGAACGGTCCGCTCGGCATCGAGCAGGGGTTCACCCTCTCTCGCGCTCCGGCCGGACCGGTCGTGGGCCCGCTCACACTCTCGCTGGCGCTCTCGGGCAACACCGAGCCCCGCCTTGACTCCGGCGGGCAGGGCGTACTGCTGACCCACGCGGGCAGGAGCCTGCTGCGATACGGCGGCCTGGCCGTCACCGACGCCCGCGGTCATTCCCTGCACAGCTGGCTGGCGCTCACCGGCGGACGGCTGCTGCTGCGCATCGATGC
>Ga0182024_10001117_pt1 | contig 69565 bp, 66 predicted proteins | sample P32metaG_FD_120480 | JGI IMG/M metagenome (GOLD analysis project Ga0182024, IMG submission 120480) | Permafrost microbial communities from Stordalen Mire, Sweden - P3-2 metaG (Illumina Assembly) | ecosystem: Environmental > Terrestrial > Soil > Wetlands > Permafrost | place: Sweden: Stordalen...
AGTAGACCGCCGAGAGGTAGAAGGCCATCGGGGCAAATGCCGTGACGAGCACGGCCAGGCGAGCAACATCTGCGCTCCTCGGGCGGGCGATCGCGGGCCGATCCGCGAGCGTTCTCCGCGCACAGGAGAGCTCCAGCGTGGTCAGGCGGTGGATGCCGTAGAGGGCGAGCGCCAGGGCGAGCAGCGACAGCAGCACGCCGGCGGGCACGGGCGGGACTCCGAACGAGGCGACCGCGCGCAGGCCGAGCGGATAGAGCGGAAAGAACGCGGTGCGCGAAGCGGTGAACGCCCCGAGGTCGGGGCGATAGCCGTAGTGCGCGATCACCAGATACCACGAGGCGTCCCAGCGCGCCGCCGGGCCGGCCAGCAGGTCGCCGAGCCAGCCGAACCCGCGGGTGACGCCCGGCGGGTTGAAGGCGTGCCGGACGGGGCCGAAGCCAAGCGCCACCAGCGTCCCCGAGCCTGCCAGCCAGACGAGCGCGCGCGAGCGCCACAGCGCACGGCGGCTGTCCCGCACAGCGGTCATGCGATCCGGGTCGGCGCGCAGCCGCACCCACCATTCCAGCGGCGCCGCGGTCAATCTCCGGGTCCGGGCGGGAGGCTCGAACGGGGCGAGGAGCTCGTTTGCCGTGTCCACGATTGTCGGGCACACAGCCCCGATGGCTGGGTCGGCGGTGTCGGAGTTCATGGCTTCTGACACCGAGCGTAGAGCGCGCCGCGATGCGAATGGCAGGAAAGCACATTCTCACGCGGTACTCTCGATGGCCTCCGCAGATGTCTCGACAAGCAAGACAGCGCCGGCGCAGGCACAATCGTGCCGGCCCCGCACGGATCATCCTCATCGGCAGTGGCGTATCCGCCGTCGCGATCATCATCGGCGTGGTCGCGGCCGTCGGCTACGTCCTCAACGTGGCCCAGTCCGCACCCGCGATCCAGACCTTGCGCCCGCTCCTGACCGGCGGATCCTCCCAGGTGTTCGCCGCCGACGGGACGCGTCTGGGCTACATCCAGTCCGATGAGCTGCGCAGCCCCGTGTCCTGGAGCCAGATGCCGGCAGACCTCAGGAACGCCACAGTCGCGATCGAGGACCAGCGCTTCTACAAAAACAACGGCGTCGACCTCACCGGGATCTTCCGGGCGGCCGTCAAGGACATCACCAACGGCGCCGCCCTGCAGGGCGGATCGACGATCACGATGCAGCTGGTGCGCAACCTCTACCTCGGGGGCGACCAGCACACGATCAGGCAGAAGATCATCGAGGCGAAGCTGGCGCTCGAGTACGAGAAACGCCACAGCAAGCACTCGATCCTGACGAGCTACATGAACAGCGTCCCGTACGGGACCGTCGGCGGCCAGACCGCTATCGGCGTGCAGGCGGCCGCGCGCATCTTCTTCGACAAACCGGCCTCGCAGCTGAACCTCCAGCAGTCCGCTCTGCTCGCCGGCCTGCCGCAGGCGCCTTCGCAGTACAACCCGTTCCGCGATGCCACCGTCGCGCGGGAGAGGCGCAACGAGGTGCTGGCGAAGATGGCAGAACTGCATTACATCACCGAGTCGCAGGCCGCCGCCGCGAGGGACTCGGCGTTGGAAGTCAAACGCGGCTACTACTACTCACAGCGCAAGGAGAACTTCTTCTTCGAATACGTGCGCCAGGAGCTGATCCACCGATATGGCGCGAGCATGGTCTCCCAGGGCGGGCTGAAGGTCTACACGACGATCAATCTGAACATGCAGCGCCTGGCGCGCAAAGCGATCTCAGAAGTGCTCAACGAGCCCGAAGACCCGGCGTCGGCGATCGTCACGCTCAACCCGGCCAACGGCGAAATCGAGGCGATGGCGGAGTCCCAGAGCTATGACCAGTCGCAGTACAACCTCGCCTCCCAGGGACACCGCCAGCCTGGATCGACGTTCAAGGCGATCGTGCTGGCCGACGCGCTCTCGCGCGGGGTCGACCCGAACAGCACCTACTACAACTCCCACCCGCTCCAGGCGGGCTGGCTGCCCGGGTATCCGGAATACAGCGTCAAAACCTTCGATGGCAGCTCGGCCGGCACGATCAACCTCGTCCAGGCCACGCTCAAATCCGACAACACCGTCTACGCGCAGCTCGCCGCCGACCTCGGCGAGTCCACGATCACCGACATGGCGCGCAAGATGGGCGTGGTCAGCCCTCTGCACAGCTACGCCGCCGAGGCGCTCGGCGGGCTCGAAATCGGCGTCACTCCGCTTGAGATGGCCGACGTCTACGCCACCCTCGCCGACGGCGGCTGGCGCAACAGCCCGATCGCGATCACCAGGGTCGTGTTCGCCGACGGCCACGTCGACAACAACTGGGGCAAGCCGCACCGCGTGAAGGTGCTCAGCGAAGCGGTGACCGCGGAGGAGACGAGCATCCTCCATCAGAACGCCATCAGCGGAACGGCCGCCAGGTCGGCGATCAACTGCCCGACGGCCGCCAAGACGGGCACGACCAGTGAACTCGTCGACGCGTGGCTGGACGGCTACACGCCGGACTACTCGACGGTCGTGTGGATGGGCTACCCCAACAAGCGCGTGCCGATGACGAGCGTCCATGGCGAACCCCAGCAGGGAGGAGCCCTCCCGGCGGTGATCTGGCACGACTACATGTCCGCCGTCACCGAAGGCAAGCCGTGCGTGCCGTTCCCGACCTCCACCGAACAGATCTCCTACCAGCCGTTCTTCGGCAAGTACGCGACCACCGGGCGTACCGAATCCTCTGAAGAAGCGGGGCGGTTCAAAGAAAACGGCCCCCAGGGCGGGTTACGGCGTCCCGGCGGAGGCTCCGGCAACCGTGAAATGAGCGGCGGAGGCGCCAACGGAGGCGGTCGGCACCGGGAAGCGCCGGCGGTTGCTCCGACGCCGAGGCCATCGCCTCCCGCGACGACGCCCTCGCCGGCAGGCGGGCCGACCGTGACGACAACCGGCGGAGCGGCGCCGTGAGAGCCGTCGCGGGCTGCGCGCTGGTAGTTTGACTCTGGATATCCACGAGAGGAGGGGCCCGCTCGCGCGCACAGGCGGCCCCGGATGGGATGCAGAGGAGTGGCGAAGGAGGACAAGGTTGAATTCGAGGGCGAGGTGATCGAGGCGCTGCCGAACGCGATGTTTCGCGTAAAGCTCGACAACGATCACGTTGTGCTCGGGCATGTGGCGGGCAAGATGCGACGCTTTCGCATTCGCATCCTGCCGGGCGATCGCGTGCGCTGCGAGCTGTCCCCCTATGACCTGGACCGCGCGCGAATCGTTTACCGGCATCGCTGATCGCCCCCATCGCTGAGCGCTCCCTCATCGAATCCATCACGGCCGAGCTGGCGGGCACACGCACGGAGCGGGGGACGCGGGCTGCGGGCGACGCCCACGGCGAGAGCATCGCAGCGTCGACGCGGATCGTGCGCGGGATCGGAGACGACGCGGCGGTGGTGCGCGCGCGGCCGGTGTGCGTGACGTCCGTCGACGCGATCGTCGAGGGAACGCATTTTCACCTTCGCGCCGGCTGGGCGACGCCAGCGGATGTCGGGCGCCGCGCGCTTGCGGGCGCACTGTCGGACCTGGCCGCGATGGGCGCGGAGACGGGCGAGGCCTATCTCGTGCTCGGCCTGCCCGCCGGCTTGGCCGAGGATCAGGCGCTCGAGCTCGTGCGTGGAGCGAGGGCGCTCGCCATGGAGACCGGCACGACGATCGCCGGCGGCGATGTGATTGCGGCGCCCGGGCTGACGGTATCGGTCACGGTGGTGGGCTGGGCCGAGCACGAGGATGAACTCGTCGGGCGTGACGGCGCGCGACAGGGAGATCTGATCGGGGTGACGGGCAGTCTCGGTGGCGCGGGCGCCGGCCTCGCCATACTGGACGGACGCGCGAGGAGCGCGACGAGCGCGCACGCGGCGCTCGCGCGCACGCGTAAGCCGTCGCCGCGGCTAGGGGAGGGTCGCGCCCTGGCCGCGGCGGGCGTGCACGCGATGATTGACCTGTCCGACGGCCTCGCGACCGACGCCGGGCACGTCGGTCGCGCAAGCGGCGTACGCCTGGAGGTGGATCTGCAGGCGCTTCCTTTGGACGCGGGCGTCGCGGAGATCAGCGCTGAGCTTGGGGTCCAACCGTGGGAGCTGGCGGCGAGCGCTGGTGAAGACTACGAGCTCTGCTTCTGCGCCGCGCCCGCGGACCGGGCGCGGGTGGAGCAGGCGATCGTGCGCTGCGGCGGCGTCGGGGTCAGCTGGATCGGCGAGGTGGTCGAGGGCCCGCCGGGCGTCTCGCTGCTAGGCGAGCGGGGAGAGGAGGTCCGAGTCGACGGATTCGAGCACCGCTGGTAGCGGGGGTCGCGGTGACACTGTGGGCGAGGACAGGTTCGACGATCGGCCGGGCGGCCGCGGCTTGCGCGGCGAGGGCGCCGTGGCCGGGGCTGGCGGCTGAAAGCCGTCCGGCTCCCACGGGCACGGTGCTGGTGAGACGCGCGAACACGAGCAGGCGTTTGGCGGCGCTGAACAGCGGCGTGCAGGCGGACAGCACGAGCCTTGGGTAGCCGACGTCACCGACGGCAGCGCGCACGTCGGTCGGCGCGACCACGCTTTGGCCGATGACCGTGTAGGTGAAACGGGCGTAGGGCATGTTGAGCAGGATGCGACTGCCGGGGCGCAGTTCGTCGATGTGCCGGAACGGCGCAAGATAGGTGGTCCGGTGCCCGGCGATCGCGGTCGTGCCTGCGACGCCCGGAAAGACCGTTTCGGGGTAGATCCCCGGACCGCTCTCCAGGTCGGAGGTGCTCGTGCCGTTGACGACGACAAAGCTCACGCCGATGCGGGGAATGAGGATGCGCGCCACTGGACTTCCCTCGCCCGCGTGGCGTCGAAGCTCGCCTGCGAGAAAAGCGATCCGCGCCCGCTCGTCGGCAAGGCCCACGAGCGCCCGCTTCTCCAGCGGCGTCGGCGCCGCCCGTTCCTCCTTCTGCAACGCCCCGCTCAGATGGTCCTGGCGGAGTTTTGCGTACAGCGCGGAGAACGGCTCCTGCCAGACGAGCGTCACCGCCGCGTCGATCAGCGCCAGGGAGCCGGCCAGGATCAGCGCGAGCGCGAGGGCCCGCAGCGCGCGACCCCGCCACGGCCCCGCGGGGCCGGAGGGCCGCGAGAAGAAGCGCAGCCTGTGGGGAGTTCTCGTGGTGAGTGGAATGTCTGACATCGTCACGCACGCGCCGGCAGATGACCTATCGTCGCAGAGCCGACCGGGTGCCACCCAACGATCCCGGACCGGCGTAGGAGAGCGGACCGCGAATCGTGATCTCCCGGCGATCGTCGATCGCCGGGCCGACCGGCGCGGCAGGGGCTCTCAGCGCGAGCATCGTCGCGGCGGCCGCACAGCCAAAGGCGAGGCTCCACAGGATCGCCGCGGGAACGCCGACGTAGCCGCCGGCGAGGAGCAGAACCGCCGTCCACGCGACCTGGCCCGGGCCCAGGCCGAGCTGATGGGCGTAGAAGGCGACGACGAGCGCGAGCGGGGCAAGCCCGATCGCCACCAGCGCCAGCGCCGCGGGCGGACGCGGCCGCAGCTCGGGCGATACGACCAGCAGCCACAGGTGCAGCGCCGGCAGCAGAAGCAGCGCCGTGAAGGGATTTGCGACCCACACGGCCACGCAGACGACGAGCAGGACGATCAGCATCGCTATCCCTGCGGCGTCGGAGTCCGGCAGCGCGCGCAGGCGAAGACGACTGAGGAGCATCGGCCACAGGAGCCAGGCCAGCACGAGCACGAGACCCACGGCGAGGACGGCCCGCGCGGCGGCCCAGTCGAACGGCAACGCGTTCGGGGCGACGGGTGACGAGGGCGCCTCGCCGAGGATGCCCGAGCCCCCCAACAGGCGGGCGAACATCGCACAGGCAAAGAACGGCAGCGCGCAGGCGAGCGCCCATGGCAGCGAGCGCCCGACGGATTCGCCCCGGCGTCGCACGCGTGCCAGGCCGTCGGCGGTGACGATCAGCGGCGGCAGAAGCAGCGTGGCAAGGAGCAGTCGCAGCGCCCACGCGGGGAAGGTCTTGCGCTGCACGAGCACCCCCGTCTGCGGGGTCGAGGTGATGTCGGGCGCAGCGTCGAGGGCATCCACGGCGCTAAGCACAGCGCGGCCAAAGCCTTCCAGGCGTTTGCTGCTCACCGCGTCCCCTGCGAATGGCCCGCGTTCGCCGGAGACCTGGACGAGCACGGCGGGCAGGCCGCTGCGATTGAGCTGGCCCTGCTCGCCGACGGTGAAGGGAAATACGAGATGGGCTAGCTGCCCGATCGTGCTGGGAGCTCCGGACGCGGATCCCGTCTCCTGGGTTATCGCGTCGGCGACGGTGCTCTGAAGCTGAAGCGGCGCCGTGCCAAAGCCGTCCGAGAAGGGCACGACGAACGGCTTGCGCTCGTGCGTGCCGGCGAGGTCTCCGAGCACGATCGCCGCGTCCAGCGGGGCCTGGGCCTGGGCGGCGAAATCCGCCGCGCCGGCGTCGCCGCCGGTGCCTCCGCTGGTTGACACGAGGATGATCGTGCGCTTGGTCTCGCGCGCGGCAAACACGCGCGCCAGCTCGAGCAGCGCGGCAGTCCCGGACAGTTCCGCGGCTGCGCCCCCACGGGCGGCGCTGTCGCGGTGGGCGAGGATCACGATCGGCGAGGATTCAGTCGATCCGGGGCGCTGCGCGGTGACGGTGGTGAGCGTGCGCTTGCCGTCGATCGTCTGCGCCGAGAAGCGGCGCGTTCGCACGGTGAAGCCGCCGCCGGCGGTGCCTCCGAGCGCTTCCAGCGTACGCGAGATGCGAGCCGCCAGCTTCTCATCGGCCTGGCTGCCGGGGCGCCGGTTGGGGAATTCGGCGGCCAGGCTGCCCAGTTCGGCGGACGCCCGCGCGCCGTCGAAGGCGTCGGGAGCGAGCGTCGAGGCGAGCGAGCGCGGGTGGGCCGTCAGAGAGAATGCGGCGATCGCCAGCGCAAAGAAGAAGGGCAGGAAAGCAGCGCGGTACAGGCGCCCGTTGAGCATCTTGTAGAAAGATAGTCTCGCGGACGGCCTCTGCGCCCCGGGAAGACGCATGCGCCGTCAGAAAAAGATCCACACGCCGTCAGATATCGTGCGGCCGCGTGCTCCAGCCCGTGGCAGTTCCAAGCAAGTCGCTCGCCGACTACACGCACATCTGCGGCCGGGAGCTGATCGCCGAGATCCGCGAGCTGTCCGAGCCGTTGCAGGGCAGTCGAATCGTGCACATCTCCGCTACGGCATTCGGCGGGGGAGTGTCGGAGATCCTGTACACGCTGGTGCCGCTGATGCGCGATGTCGGGCTCGACTGTGAGTGGCAGGTGATCTACGGGCGCGAGGAGTTCTTCAACGCGACCAAGCTCATGCACAACGCGCTGCAGGGCGCGCCCCAGGAGCTCGACGAGGAGCAATGGGCAACATGGCGGCAGTACAACGAGATGAACGCGCGCGAGCTCTCCGCCGGATGGGACGTCTGCCTGGTGCACGATCCGCAGCCGGCGGCGCTGTTCGGGCTCGTGCCGGAGAAGGCGAAGGGCTGGGTTTGGCGCTGCCACATAGACCTGTCGACGCCAAACGCGCAGACGATCGACAGGCTGCTGCCATACATCCAGGATTACCCGCAGTCGCTGTTCCACATGCGCGAGTACGTGCCGGAGGGAATGAATGGAAAGGTCAACGTCGTGCCGCCGGCGATCGACCCGCTGACGCCGAAGAATATGGCGCTCTCGCCAGAGGACGCGGCGTTCGTGTGCGCACAGTTCGGGATCGACGTCGACCGACCGCTGATGTGTCAGGTCTCGCGGTTTGACCCGTGGAAGGACCCGTTGGGCGTCATCGACGCCTACCGCGCGGTCAAGGAGGAGCTCCCGAACCTGCAGCTCGCGCTCGTCGGGTCGATGGCGAGCGACGACCCGGAGGGGTGGGACTACTTCAACGCCACGATTGCCCACGCGGACGGCGACGCGGACATACACATTCTCAACAACTTCAACAACGTCGGCGCGATCGAGGTCAATGCGTTCCAGTCGCACTCTGACGTCCTGATCCAGAAGTCGACACGCGAGGGCTTCGGGCTGACCGTCTCGGAGGCGATCTGGAAGGCGCGGCCGTTCATCGGGGGTAATGTCGGTGGCATACCGCTGCAGATCGAGGATGGGGTCACGGGCTTTTTGGTCGACAGCGTCGAGCAATGCGCCGAGCGTGCGCTCGAGGTCCTAGGAGACCCGGCCCTGGGAAAGTTCCTCGGTCGCGGAGGCAAGGAGCATGTGCGTACGCACTTTCTCACGCCGCGCTACCTGCGCGACTATCTGCGCATCTTCAACGAGCTGAAGCGGCCATGAGCGCCCGCCAGGTCCCGCTGGTGCTCGTCAGCAACCGCGGACCGGTGACCTTCGACGCCGACGGCGAGGTTCAACGCGGGTCGGGCGGCGTCGTGACGGCGCTGACGGGGCTCGCCTCCCACCGCGATGCGATCTGGATCGCCTCCGCGATGAGCGAGCACGACGCGAAGGTCTCGCGCGAGCATGGGGAACGGACGTTCCCGGTGCGCTCCCCCGCCGGCGGTGAGTTCCACGTTCGGCTCGTGGTCAGCGACCCAGATGCGTATGACCGCTTCTACAACGTGGTCGCCAACCCGATGCTGTGGTTCATTCAGCACTACCTGTGGGATCTGTCAAACGCGCCGGACATCCGCCGCGAGGAGATCGAGGCATTCGAGTTCGGCTACAACGCCGTCAACGAGGATCTCGCGCGCGCCGTGGTGGAGGAGCTGGAGGGCACCGAGGAGCCAGTGGTGATGGTTCACGACTACCACCTGTACACGCTGCCGGACCTCGTGCGTCGCGCGCGCCCGGACGCGTTCCTGCACCACTTCGTGCACATCCCGTGGACGCAGTCGGACGCGTGGCGGGTGCTGCCGACGCAGATCCGCGAGGAGATATTCACCGGGCTATTGGCGAACGACATCGTCGGCTTTCACACGCGCTCCTACCGGCAGAACTTCCTGCAGTGCTGCCGCGACCTGATGGATCTCGAGGTGGACTTCGACGGCGGGCTGGTGCGCTTCGGCGAGCGCGAGGTATGGGTTCGCGCGTATCCACTGCCGATCGATCACAGGGCCACGAGGCGCGTCGCCCAGAGCGCGCGCGTGGAGGAGTTCGAGGAGGAGCTGCTGCGCCGCCGCCGCGACTTCCTGATTCTGCGCGTGGACCGCGCCGACTTGAGCAAGAACGTGCTGCGCGGGTTCTCCGGATTCGACCTGTTCCTGGAGCAGCACCCCGAGTTCTCCGAGCGGGTGACATTCATCGCCCAGATGATGCCGTCGCGAACCGACGTGCCCCAATACGCGGAGTACTTGGAGCGGATCGAGGCGCTGGTGGCGGTGGTCAACCACCGGCACGGCACGCCCGACTGGATGCCGATCCAGCTGAAGCTGCGCGACGACCTCGAGGAGGCGATGGCAGCGTACAAGCACTACGACGTGCTGCTCGTGAACGCGATGTTCGACGGCATGAACCTGGTGGCGAAGGAGGGCCCGATCGTCAACGAGCGCGAGGGGGTCTCGATCCTGTCGGAGAACACGGGCGCGCACGAGGAGCTCGGCGAGTACGCGCTGTCGGTCAACCCGTTCGACATCCAGGAGCTCGCGAACTCGATCTACGCGGCGCTGACGATGGATCCGGCCGAGCGTCGCCGCCGCGCCGAGGGGTTGGCCCAGATCGTCACCTCGCGCGACCCGGGCGACTGGATCGACGAGCAGCTCGCGGACATCCGCGCAAAGGGGCGAACCAGCTAGCGCGAACCCGCTAACCTGTCGAGCCGATCGAAATGACGCTGCCCGCGCCGACATATGACCTCGTCGTGCTGCTCGACCCGCAGGCCGAGGAGGATGTGCGGGCGAAGCTCGTCGCAGACGCGCGGGCGGCGATCGAGGCGCAGGGTGAGCTTCTGCGCCACGACGAGTGGGGGACCCGGACATTGGCCTACCCGATCGATCGCAAGACGGTCGCGGAGTATCACCTGCTGCAGTTCCACGCGGGCAAGCCGGAGCTGCTCGGCAGCCTCGAGCGCTCGCTGCGGATCGCCGACGACATCCTGCGCTTTCGCATCGTCAAGCTCAAGCCGGGCGTTCCCGCCGCGCCGGACATGAAGAGCGGGGCGACGGCAGCCCCGGCGGCCGAGCGCGAGATCGCGACCACCGTCGAGGTCAAGACCGAGGTCGAGGTCAAGACCGAGGTCGAGGTCGAGATCGCGGCTGACGTCGAGGTCGAGACCGCGGCTGAGGTCGAGCCGCAGGCCGATCCCGAGTCGCAGGCCGCCGATCCGGACCCCGAGGCCGAGGTCGACGTCGCGGTCAGTGACGCCTCCTAGCCCCGGGCGGCTCTCGAGGCGCTGCAGCCAGGGCTTATGCATGCGGGCCACGGGTAATAACATCGCCGCATGGGTTGGGCGGAAGACATGAGCGAGCAGTCGAGCAGCAAGACCGACGTGCTACGCGCATCGCCACCGATGTTCGACTCGAGGGTGCTCGACGCGTTATCGCGCGTGCATCCGGCGGTGCCGGTCATCATCTTCGTGCCGGCGATCGTCGCACTGGGGGCATGGGGGCTCTCCAGGCAGAGCTTGGCGGTGGTGGTGGCTCTCGTGGCCGGCGGTTACGCGCTGTGGACGCTGTTCGAGTACTGGCTGCATCGGATCGTCTTTCACTTCGAACCGCAGAAGGGCTTTGGGGCGCGCTTGCACTGGATCATCCATGGAGTTCACCACGATCACCCCAACGATCCTTTGCGACTGGTGATGCCGCCGGCGGTGAGCGTGCCGCTCGGTGCGATCGTCTTTGGAATCCTCTACGGGATCTTCGGCGCGCGCTACGCGCCGGGGCTCGGTGCGGGGTTCTTCGCGGGCTACCTGGTGTACGACATGATCCACTACTACCTACATCACTTCCGACCGCGCGGTCCGCTGGCGAGGATCCTCCGGGAGCGGCACATGCGCCACCACTTTCAGGACGACACGCGCGGCTTTGGCATCAGCGCGCCGTATTGGGATGAGGTGTTCGGCACGTCCTCGCGCAGCGTTCGACGGACCGCGAGCGAGGAGACGAAGCGGTCTGGGTGAGGATGAGCTCCGCCCTATCGGGCTCCGCGGGCGGGCGTTGGCATGGAGTAGCCCCGGTCGGTGAGCAGGTCGCGGTGAGCTCGAACGCGCGCAATTAGCGGGGTGGCGAGGGGACCGCATCGCAGTTGCGCCCGCGGGCACCTCTAGACTCGAAGCTCGACAATCGAGCAGGATATGCACGTCCCCAGCACGGGACAGAGCAACAAGCCGAAAGGAAGAGGAGCCGTGGCCGCCACCAACATCAACAGAGTCGTGATGACCGGAAACCTGACCGCCGATCCGGAGCTGCGCTCGCTCCCCAGTGGCATGTCGGTGTGCAGCTTGCGCATCGCGTGCAACACGCGCCGCAAGAACGGAAGCACGGGCGAATGGGAGGACAAGCCGAACTACTTCAACGTCACGGTATGGGGCGCGCAGGGCGAGAACGCGGCGCGCTACCTGTCCAAGGGACGTCCGGTGGCGATCGACGGGCGGCTGGAGTGGCGCGAGTGGGAGGCGCAGGACGGCACGAAACGTCAGGCAACCGATATCATTGCCGACTCGGTGCAGTTTCTGGGCACGCGCGACGACGCCTCCGGCGGAGGCGGCCAGCCGATCGAAGATCGGCCAGCTCGTCCAGCGGGCAACGGAGCTTCCAAGGGCGGGGATGTCCCGATCGACGAAGGGGACTTCCAGCCGGCACCTGTCGCCGCGAGCGGCGACGACGACATTCCGTTCTAGGTTCAGCCAGTACAGCGAGGTCTTTGTGTTTTCCAACGTATACATGCCTGACAGCCGCCGCAGCGGCAGCGGCGGCGGCGGCGGCGGCGGCGGCGAGGGGCGCTGATGGCAAAAGCGCGCGGTCGCGGCAAGCCGGTTCGCCGCCGAGACAAGAAGGGCGGCCCCGGAAGCGGGAGGCGCAAGCCGTGCCAGCATTGCCGCGACAAGGTCGAGCAGGTCGACTACAAGGACGTGGCGTCGCTGAAGAAGTTCATCTCGGAGAAGGGCAAGATCCGTTCACGGCGGATCACGGGCTCTTGCCGGCGCCACCAGGTGCAGATCGCCCGCGCGGTCAAGCGCGCTCGCGAGCTCGCGCTGCTGCCGTACGTGAACGAGGGCGGGCGCGAGGACAGCCCGCGTCGCGAACGCGGTGACCGCGACCGGGAACGGTAGGAGGGGCGGGATGCCCGAGGCGATACTCCTGCAGGACGTCGAGATGCTCGGCGAGCGTGGCACGGTCATAGACGTGTCCAAGGGCTACCTGCGCAACTACCTGGTTCCGCGCAAGCTCGCACAGCCCGCGACGAGGGGGGCGATCGAAGTGATCCGCCAGCGCCAAGAGGCCTCCGAGCGCGCGGAGCGCAACGCGGTCGAGAAGGCCGAGGAGAACGTCAACCTGCTCAACCGGACCGTGCTCACCGTCCCTCAGCAGGCGGGCGCCGACGGCCGGCTGTTCGGATCGGTGACGGCGCAGGACATCGCCGGCGCGATCAAGGAAGCGCGCGGGCTGAAGATCGACAAACGCAACGTGCACCTGCCGGAGCCGATCAAGAACGTCGGCACCTACATGGTCGTGGTCGAGGTGGTCGAGAACGTGACCGCCACGGTCAAGACGATGGTCGTCGCGAAGAAGTAATTGGCTCGAGCACCTCGGGCGCGCCGCCCCGTGTGCGAACATATGTTCGTGGTCAACAATTTGACCCGACATAGCGGAGACCCTCCTCCGGCGACGATTCGGGCCGCCTTACACTCGCCCAACCCATGAGCGCCGTCTCTCAAGCCAACGGCGCTGCAAGCGCCGCCAACCGGGCGATCGCCCCGCCGCACAACCTCGACGCCGAGCAGTCGGTGCTGGGCGCGATTCTGCTCTCGGATCGCTCGCTGTATGCGCTGGTGATCGAGGAGGGGCTGCGAGCGGAGGACTTCTATCGCGAGCGTCACGGGACGATCTACGAGGCGATGCTGGCGCTGTACAACGAGAGCGAGCCGGTGGACGTCCTGACGGTCACCGACCGCCTGCGCCAGATGGGCGAGCTCCAGGACATTGGCGGGCCTGCCACGGTGGACGAGCTGACGGGGGTCGTGCCCGCGGCCGGACACGCTCGCCGCTACGCGCAGATCGTGCGCGAGAACGCGCTGCTGCGGCGGCTGCTGAAGGCGTCGTATGAGATCCAGGAGAGCGTGCTCGGCCACCGGGCGGCCCCGCGGGAGCTGGTCGAGCTGGCGGAGAAGGCGATGCTGGAGGTCGCGCGGGATGACCGCCAGCAGGACTTCCGCGCGATCGAGGAGGTGCTGCACGAGGAGCTCGACAAGCTGCACCGGCTGTCTATCGAAGGGACCTCGCTGACGGGCACGCCGTCGGGGTTCAAGGACCTCGATGAGATCACGGGGGGCTTTCAGCCGGGAAACCTCATCATCATCGCCGCCCGCCCGGCGATGGGAAAGAGCGCGCTCGTTTGCAACATCGCGGAGAACGCTGCGGTCCAGCACGGCAAGCCGGTGGCGCTGTTCTCGCTGGAGATGGCCGAGGCCGAGCTGGCCCAGCGTTTCGTCGCCTCGCAGGCGCGGATCAAGGGCGAGGAGCTGCGCAAGGGACGGGTGGCCGAGCAGCGCTGGCCCAAGATCCTGAAGGCCTCTCAGCGCCTGGCCGCGGCGCCGTTGTGGGTGGACGATTCGAGCGACGTGGGGATGCTGGAGATCCGAGCGAAGGCGCGACGGCTGCACAGCCAGTGCGAGGGAGGGTTGGGGCTGATCATCATTGACTACCTGCAGCTGATGCGCACCGACAGCCGCTACGACAGCCGCGTGACGGCGGTCGGTGAGCTGAGTCGCGGCCTGAAGATCCTCGCGCGCGAGCTCGGAGTGCCGGTGATCGCGCTGTCGCAGCTCAGCCGCGCCGTCGAGCAGCGCCCGGACAAGAAACCGCAGCTCTCGGACCTGCGCGAGAGCGGCAACCTCGAGCAGGACTCAGACCTGGTGATGTTCATCTACCGCGACGAGTACTACAACGAGGACTCCGAGCGCCCAGGCGAGGCTGACCTGATCATCTCAAAGCACCGCAATGGGGCGGTCGGCAAAGTCACGCTCACATTCCACAAGGAGTACCCGAAGTTCATGAACTATGCGGCGGAGCGCTACGCGGCGTGAGCGCGGATTTTCGCGGTCTCGGCCCCTCCGAGCGCCCCGCGCTCGACGTGCGGCGGGCGGCATTGACATCGGGCGAGGAGCCCTGCGCGCTCGGATTGTGCGACGGCAGTGGGTTTGTGACAGAGGAGAGCACGAACACGGCCTCGGACTGTGGCTGTCGCGCCGCCCGCATCGCCGGCGCCCGCACGAAGAGCCTCGCCGGTCGCATACCACGCCGCTACCAGGGAGTCTCCTTCGACCGCGCCCCGGTCAGCGACATCGCGAGAACCGCGCCCGATCAGATCCAGTCGGTGCGCCGCTACGTGCGGGCGATCGAGCACAACCTCGACGCTGGCAGAGGCCTGTGGATCCAGGGCGACGTGGGGACGGGCAAGACGACGCTCGCGATGCTGGTGTCGAAAGCGGCGCTGCAAGCGGGGCGCTCGGTGGCCATCTACTCGCTTCCTCGCCTGCTCAACCTGCTGCGTGAATCGATGGACTCGGAAAAGGGCATGGTCGACTTCCTGGACCGGCTGACGGCCGTGGACCTGCTGCATCTCGATGATCTCGGCGCCGAGAACAGCTCAGACTGGGTGCTCGAGCAGCTCTACTCGATCGTCAACGCGCGCTACGAGTCCGAGCAGGCGATCGTGGCGACGACGAACCTGATGCCGGATGAGCTATCGGAGCGACTCGGCGCTCGTACGGTCTCGCGCCTGGTGGAGATCTGCGGCGACTTGATCCCGCTGTTCGGCTCCGACCAGCGGCGCGAGTTTCGCTCGGAGCCGTCGCGAGCCTGAGCTCGGCCCGCCTACACTGCACAACGCATGCCTGGAATCGTGATAGTCGGCGCCCAGTGGGGCGACGAGGGAAAGGGAAAGATCACCGACCTGCTCGCCGAGCAGGCCGACGCGGTCGTTCGCTTCCAGGGCGGCAACAACGCGGGGCACACGATCGTGCGCGACGGAGAGGAGTGGAAGCTGCACCTGATCCCCTCCGGAATCCTTTACGCGGGCAAGCGCTGCGTGATCGGCAACGGCGTGGTCATCGACCCGAAGGTGCTGATCGGGGAGCTCGACGCCCTGCGCGCGCGGCGCGTGGACGTCAGCGGGCTGCGCGTCTCGGCCAACGCTCACCTGATCATGCCGTATCACATGCTGCTGGACTCCGCCGGTGAGGCGAAGCTCGGGAGCCTTGCGATCGGCACGACGCGCCGCGGCATCGGCCCCTGCTACGCCGACAAGGCGGCGCGACTGGGCATCCGCGTGCAGGACCTGCTCGACGAGAAGATCCTGAAGAAGAAGATCGTCGCCGCGATGGAGCCAAAGCGGCTCTCGCTGCGCCCGTTCGAGAAGGACCCGGCGCTCGATCTGCATGCGATGACCGAGGAGTACCTGACCTACGGCCACCGCCTGGAGCAGCACATCGCCGACACGGCCAAGCTGATGTGGGACCTGCTGGAGGACGGCAAGAAGATCATCTTCGAGGGGGCGCAGGGGGCGATGCTGGATATCGACCACGGCACATACCCGTTCGTCACATCCTCCAACCCGCTGTCAGGCGCGGCGTGCGTAGGAACGGGGGTCGGCCCGAAGAGCATCGATGAGATTTGGGGGATCGCCAAGGCCTACACCACGCGCGTGGGCGCGGGGCCGTTCCCGAGCGAGCTGCATGACGCGATGGGCGAGCAGATCAGGGAGCGCGGAGGGGAGTTCGGCACGACGACCGGCCGCCCGCGTCGCACCGGCTGGCTGGACCTCGTCGCCCTGCGCTACGCGGCGCGGCTGAACACGCTGACGGCGCTGGTGGTGACCAAGCTCGACGTGCTCTCGGGACTGGACCGGATCCAGGTCTGCACGAGCTACTGCGGCGGCGACGGAGCCGTATTCGAGCACTTCCCCTACCACCAGACTGTCCTGCACCACACATCCGCCAGGCTGACGGAGCTGCCCGGGTGGCGCGAGGACCTCAGCGAGTGCCGCACGATGTCCGACCTGCCCGACGGTGCGCGCGAGTATCTGCAGTTCATCGCCGAGCACGTCGGCGCGCCGGTGACACTCGTGGGGGTCGGGCCGGGGCGTGAGCAGGTCGTGTGGACGGATGCCGGCATGCGGACGCTCGTCGCGCCCGGCGGCGCACCGGTCGCTGACCCGGCGCCCGGTTGACGGCCCGCTCAGTGCAGCTGGGCGATGAACGTGTAGATCACCATCAGGCTGACGAGGACGACGAAGACTCGAAGCGCCCACAGGCTGGCTGTGGCGCGTGCACCGAGTAGCGCTCGCGGCACGGGCCGGGAGGTCGCGGCCACGAACTGATCGCGCTCGAGGTCCATGATCAGCTCATCCTCGAAGCGCTCCTGCGGCTGGCGGTCCTGCTCCTGGACGGCGGAGCGACGGTCTCGGTCATTCATGACGGGGGCCTCTGGATTCATCAGCCGATGAGATGGATGGTGAGCAGGAAGGAGTCGATCCCGTAGGCGGCTCCACACAGTCCGACGAACGAGATCACCGCGATCCCGATCGCGTTGGTAGAGCGCTTGTTCACCCACCGGCCCATCAGCCCCTTGTCGTTGGCGAGCATGACCATGAAAACCAGGCTGACGGGGAGCAGGACGGTCGCGAGCACGTTCGCGTTGAGCGCGATCGAGAGCAGCGGCGCGCCGGGGATCAGGATGACGACCGCGGCGAGCAGCGCGACGCCGACGTTGGCGGCATAGAAGACGGCGGCATTGCGCGGGGAGCTGTTGAAGCTGTGGGATACCCCGATGCATTCTCCTGCCGCGTAGGCCGTGCTGGCGGAGATCGTCAGGATCGCCACCGCACCGGCCTCGACCAGGCCCAGTGCGAACACGGCTCCGGCGGCGCCGCCGGCGACGTGCTTGAGCGCCTCGGGGAATCCCGCGCCCGCGAACCCCTGGATGCCCGATCCGTTGTGGGTGAGCAGCGCCGCGCCGGCGATCAGCGCCCCGACCCCGAAGACCGCCGCCAGCGTGGCGCCCGCAGCGGTGTCGTAGCGGCCATGTCTGACGTCGCGGGGAGTCATGCCCTTGTCGGCGGAGGCGCTCTGCTGGAAGAAGATCATCCACGGCGTCACCGTCGCCCCGATCGTGGAGGCCAGCAGAAGCAAGAGCGTGTTGAAGCTTCCCCCGGGGAAAGGTGTGAAGTCAAGCGAGCCGGCGACCGCTCCCAGGCTTGGCTTGACGAGGATCGCAGCCACCAGGAACAGCCCGTTGAAGAGCGCCATGCCGAGCACGATGCGCTCCCAGCGCCAGTAACGCCCGCCGCTGAGGGTGAACGCGACCAGCGCCAGCCCGAGCGCGACCGCGACGCCGGAGCCGAGGTGGAAGTAGGACAGCCCGACGCGGATCGAGACGAACTCGGCGACCAGGGTGACGAGGTTGGTGAGCGTGAGATCGCCGGCCCCGAACCACCCCCAGACCCTTCCGTACCGCTGCAGCACGAGCTCGCCATAGCCGCGGTGGGTCACGGCGCCGACGCGCATGCACATCTCCTGGCAGACGAACGCCATCGCGAACAGCAAGGGGATGAACGGCACGAAGAAGCCGAGGCCGTACTCGGCGCCGTCGGAGGCGTAGGCGATCATGCTCGGCCCGTCGTTCTCCCCGAGCATGGCGAGGATCCCGGGGCCGACGAGCAGCCACAGCAGGCGCCAGCGCTTGTTCTGGCGGCGTGCGTGATTGACCCGCGAGCGGTCCAGCGAGCGGGCGACGTCCTCCGCGGTCAGCGGCGGTGAGACGAGCGGAGCGGGGGCTATGGCTTCAGTTGCGAGCATCGGCCGTCACTTGCGTTCCGGCGCCTGGTGGCGCGCGACGCGGCTCCTGCACTTGGACGCGCATCGCGCGGGCGAGCTGGCCGCCGATGGCGTGCTCACGTGCTCCGAAGACCGCGAAGATCGGACCGCCGAAGGGCTGGCGCGCACGGACCTCGAAGCGGTCGCCCGGCGAGATCCCGCATCCGGCCAGATAGCGCAACATCTCCGGGTCTGAGTCGGAGACCCGCACGAAGATCCCTTCCGCCCCCGGTTGCAGGCTCTCCATCGTGTACGTCGCGGTCTCGTCAAGCTCCAGCTCGGCGCTTGGGATCGGGTCGCCGTGGGGGTCGACCGTGGGGTGCCCCAGCTTGGTCGCGATCAGCTGCTCCAGATCGTCGGAGAGGACGTGCTCGAGAATCTCTGCCTCGGCGTGAACGCGATCCCACGACATGCCGAGCGAGTCCGCGAGAAAGCTCTCGAGCAGGCGGTGGTGGCGGATCACCTCCAGCGCGAGCCGCCGACCATCGGCGGTGAGGCGCACTCCACGGTAGGGCACGTGGGTGATCAGCCCGAGCTCGTCGAGCTTCTTGAGCATCGCCGAGACCGAGCCGGGAGTGATGCCGAGGCGCTCGGCAAGAGACGTGGTCGAGACCGGCTCCTCGCTGCGGGCCTGGAGCGCGAAGATCGCCTTGGCGTAGTCCTCGACGGCGGGCGATCGCAATGAGTCCTTGGCTAGCATGGACAAAAAGTAAGGCATGCCAAAACATAAGTCAAGGCAAGCAAGGGAGCACCCTGCGTCTAGCCTGGTGGGCACCATGAGCAGCGGCCAGTACGAGGCCCCCTACCTCGACGCATTGTGCGAGTACGCGGCGCGCAACCCTGCGCGACTGCATGTGCCCGGGCACAAGGGCGGGCCAGGGGCCGACCCGGGGCTGCTCGACGCGATCGGCGAGCGCGCTCTCAGCCTCGACATTCCGGCCTTGACCTACGGAGTAGACGTCGGTTGCGACCCGACTCCATTCGAGCAGGCCCAGCGGCTCGCGGCCGAGGCATGGGGCGCAATGCGGGCGTGGTTTCTGATCAACGGCGCTTCGCAGGGCAACATCGCGGCCGGGCTGGCGCTCGCGCACCGCGGCGACGACGTCGTCCTGCAGCGCAACGCGCATTCGAGCACGATCGACGCGCTCGTGCTGTCGGGCCTGCGACCCACGTTCGCGGCCCCGGAGCTCGATCCCGAGCTCGGCATCGCCCACTGCCTGACCGCGGAGACGCTCGAGGGCGCTCTGTCAGCGACCCCCGGAGCGGTCGGCGCGTGGGTGGTCTCGCCGACATACTTCGGCGCCGTCGCGGACGTCAGGGCGCTCGCCGAAGTGGCGCACGCCCGCGGCGTTCCCCTGATCGCCGATGAGGCGTGGGGTGCCCATCTTGCCTTCCACGAGGAACTTCCCGAGCACGCGCTCGCGGCCGGAGCCGACCTCGTGATCTCTAGCACCCACAAGATCGTCGGCAGCCTCACCCAGTCGGCGATGCTGCACCTCGGCCGCTCGGCGACGGACTTGATCGACGAGGACACCGTTGACCGGGCGGTTACGTTGACGGAATCGACAAGCCCCAGCTCGCTGCTCGCCGGCTCGCTGGACGCCGCGCGGCGCCAGGCGGCGTTGCACGGGCGTGAGCTGCTCGGGCGCACGATGGAGGTCCTGGCGCAGACGCGCGAGGACATCCGCGCGATCGACGGGCTGGATGTGCTCGACGAGCGTCTGGCGGGGCGCGCGGGCGTGTATGCGTACGATCCGCTGCGCTTGGCCGTCGACGTACGCGGGGTCGCCGCAACCGGCTACGAGCTGGCGGCGCTGTTGCGGGAGATCGGCGACATCAACCTCGAGCTGTACGGTCAGAACGTGATCGTCGCTGTGTTCGGGATGGGTGAGCGCGGGCTTCCCGAGGCGCGGCGACTGGTGTTGGCGCTGCGCACGGCGGTCGAGCGAGTGGGACTCGACCCCGGCGGCGCCAGCGCGAGCTTTGCCGCGCCGCCGCCGTGGGGAGAGCTTGCGATGACCCCGCGCGAGGCCTACCTGGGCCCCCAGGAGGTCGTGCCGGCGTCCGAAGCAGCCGGACGTATCGCGGCGGAGTCGCTCGCCTCCTACCCGCCTGGGATCCCCAACGTGCTCCCCGGCGAGCGCCTCACGGGCGAGACGCTCGCCTACGTCCAGCACACGCTCGAGCTGGGCGGAAGCGTGCGTGGGGCGAGTGACCGATTGCTGCGCAGCGTTCGTGTCGTCGTCGAGGACCGGTGAGCAGGGCAAGGTGACCGCGCGCGATGCGAACGGCGCTGCGGCGAGGTTGACGGCGGTCCGGTATGTCGGTGAACGACGCTTTCCCGCGCGTGTGACCGCGAGAGTCGCGGCCGTCGCCTCAGTCAGCGCGCTGCTCCTCGGCTTCGCCGTCGCCGACAGCTCGGCCGCGGCCGCGGCAGGCGCCGCGGCCGGCAGCGCCAATGCAACCTCCTGCCACGGCAGGGTCAGGCGCCTACGTCCCGGACGCCTTGGCTTCTCGTTCAGCTGCGAAGGCGAAGACGTGACCGGGTTCCACGTGCAAGCCAACCGCGCGCTTCACTCGGTGTTTGACCCGAGCTACGCGTTCGGCTGTGAACGGACCACGGCCAGGTCGTTTGAGTGCGAAGACATCCACTCCGGCGCCGGCTCGATTGGCTCCGGCATCGCGACGGTCAGCGAGCCGCTCTGCCACCGTGGCGCACACCTGGTTTTGCGGGTCACGCCCACGCTGGACTTCGAAGGGCAATCGCGTCCGACGTTCACGCTGAGCGGCCCTTGCTGATCCGCCCGCGCGCGCTTCCACGGCCTTGCCGCTGAACGCGACCCGGGCCATCGGCGACGGATGTCGGGGTTAAGCCGCCGCCACGGCTGCGTCGAGGCGGCGGCTTGCCCCCGGCCTTGATCAGCCTTGCTCGACGATCAGGGACCTGTTGCCATCCGGGTCGCGGAAGAAGAACATCGGCGGCACGGGGCCTCCCATGCGCATGACCTCCGCGTCGACCTCGACTCCCCGGGCCAGCAGGTTCGCATGGTCGGCGTCAACGTCCTCGGTCGTGAAGCCGACGTGCGTGTCGATCCCCACCGGTTCGCCCTCGCGCGGGGGGATCAGCGCGATGCTGGTCGCGGCGCCCGCCGGTGCCACTTCCACCCAGCGGTCGCCGTTGCCGAAGGGGACGTCGGCGCGCTTCTCGAATCCGAGCGCCTCGACGTAGAAGTCGATCGCCCGGTCCTGGTCGCTGACCGGGACGATTACGGTCCCGACCTGTGTGATGTGGGTCCTGGTCTGGGTGTCGCTCATTTCGATCCTCCTGTTGTCGGGTTCGGGAGCTAAGACCGCAGCGCGCGGCGAAAGTCATCGGTCATCGTAGGGTTTGGCGCGAAACCCCGTCACAGCGGCGCAAGCACGACGCGGTTCGGCCCTAGTTGTAGGTGAACTGGTCGGCAGGAGCGTTTTTGACGCTGCTCACTTTGTTCACGGTCGCTTTCACGTCAACAGTCCCAACTGCACCCGCTGGAGAGATGACCGTGCACGTCGTAGTCGATGTGCAGTTGACTGAAGTGGATTTCCTCGATCCGAATTTGAAGATCGTCGCGGATGCGCCGAGGGCGAAGCCGCGGCCTTCGACCGTTACACTGGTCCCGCCGGCCCTCGGACCGTTGGTCGGGGCGAGCGACGTTATAGTCGGCTGTTCGCTGTATTCTGAGTTCACCCTAATGTTTTTGTATTTCTGCGGCGTGATCCAGTCGCTGCCTTTGAGGTAAAAGCGCCGGCCTGAGGAGGCTTCTTCCAGTTCCCCGGATTCGGGCCCGCGAAAGGTGAGTCTGCCCACTTCGACTTCCGGCTTCAGGGACCCTGTGTATTCGGCGTGTTGTTTGCTTTTGAGGCAGTAGACTTCAATATCGACCCCTGTGAACTTGTCGTAGTACTTAGGAAGGTTTCTGATACTTGTCGCCCTCTTACGACGGACTCTGACGCTGCGCTTGGGACCGCCCACTTCGAGCGTTGATGGCCAGCTAACGTTCACGGCTTTGAGTTCAAATGCTTCCCCGACGAGCACGCACGGGAAGGGCGCAGCGGCGTTTAGCCCCGGGCCGGTTCCTTCTTCGCACACGACTTCGAATTCTTCCATCTCCCCCGTGCCGGGCAAAAGCGCGTTCATCGGGTTTTCGATGGACTCCCGGTCTTTGACGAGGCACACGGACACGCTTTTGCCCACGACAACCGTCAGCTGGCCCATGCTCTGTAGGTTTTCCGGCGACATCAGTTCAACGAGGCCACCATCGCCACCGATCGGCACCAGACTCCCGGTTTCCTTCCCATACCAGCGCGGAGTACCGGCCTGCGCGCCCGCGGTGCTCACCGCGAACGTCGCCAACAGGCACAACCCGGTCAACGCCAAACGTTGCAATCTCATCTCTCGCCTTCCTCTCCGAACTGAAAAACCCACGGCTTTCCCCGAGTTCGAGCATACAGCTCGGCTGGCCCGGCGTTGCCCGCCGGGGCGGTGCGCAGGAGACGGCCTGCGCTTCTCGTGCGGCCCTTGCAACTGTGATCCGCGCGGTCGCGAGCCTCCTCTACATCTGCCACCAGCTCCTCATCGGGGCCCAGGAGTCTCCTGAGAAGCCACGGATCGGGCGCCTACGCGGGAACTGCTTGGCGCTCGCGCGGTGTCCGCGGTCGAGAGCTCAAGGTAGGCGTCGAGCAGTCCCGCCGCCTCGGTTTGCAGGCGCTGTGAGTGATGGGCCGTCCGGGAATCGAACCCGGAACCTTGGGCTTAAGAGGCCCCTGCTCTGCCGGTTGAGCTAACGGCCCGTGAGGGCGCCGGCTCGATCGGCCGGCTCGCGCTGCGATTCTAGCCGAGGACGAGTGGCGGCCGGTGCGCGCGCGCAGGACTCCGCGGTTATTTCTTCTTACTCGAGGAGCTCCCGGGGGGCGGAGCCGCCGGGGTCGAGATCGTCCCCGTGAATGTCCCGTTCGGCCCCGTCTTGCCAGTGTACGTTTTGCCGTTCGTTTTCGTAGTCAGCGTTTCGGCGCCGCTCGGGTTGTTCTTCAGCGCCGCGAGCTCCGTTTTCAGCCGCGGCCGTTCCGCGGCAGGTGCCAGCGCGACCGCCTTTTCGGAGGCGAGGTCGCCGACACGTACGTTCTTGGCCTTGTACGAGTAGAGAGCCAGCTGCCCGTACAGCGCCGCGCTCGATGGCTTGGCGGCGATGACGATTTGCAGCACCCCGACCGCTGCGGCCGGGTCGTTGAGGCCTTCTTCGCCGAACACCGTCACCATCCGCTGCGCCAGTTCGGTGTTGGGTTTGGCCGGGTTCAATGCGATGTAGCGGTTCCACGACTGTGCCAGCTGTGCGTACAGTTCTTTGCCCTTGCTCGTGATGCCGGTTCGCGTCACGTACGCTTCGCCACCGGCTTCGTGCAGCTGGGCATTCGTCAGTTTTTCCCACGCGGCGACATTGCCTGGCTGCTGCTGGGTCAGCTTCGTGTATTTCTTGATCTGGTCGGAGAAGCTCACGCCACCCGAGCCTTCGTTTTTGGTCGCTGCGTTCAGTATCCCGCCGCCGCTGCCGCCGCCGCCGATCCCGAAGCCGACCAGGCCCACGCCCATCAGCAGGGCGAGACCGATGTAGAGCGTTCGAACCGTGCGGCGGCGACCGCGTCCCCTGAGATCGAACAGCATCGGTGCTACAGGTCCCGGTCTACGTGATCGATTATCTGCTGCACGCTTGGCTCCGCCGTATCACCTTGAGAGGGCGCCGGGTCTCCGTGGAGAGCGCCGGCATCCTCAGTGTCCGCGCTGGCCGAACGGCCAACGAACGATGCAACAAGGATACTCGCCTCATAGAGCACATACAGCGGGACGGTCTCAAGCACGAGCGTGATCGCGTCGCCGGGCAGGAGCGCAGCCACGACCGCGCAGGCCAGGATCGCGTAGCGTCGGTTCTTACGCAGCTGCCGCGGGGTCACGATCCCGACGCGAGTAGCCGCCAGGATCGCGATCGGTACCTGGAAGACCATCCCCATCGCCAGCAGCACGGTCGCCGCGAACTTGTAGAACTGGCTCGCCTGCACGAGCACGTTGAACTCGCCGGAGTTGAAGTTCACGAAGAAGCGCACCGCCGCAGGGAGCACGACGAAGTAGCCGAACAGGACGCCGGCCGCGAACAGGAACGGGACCGCGGCCAGCAGTGGCATCGCGACGCGTCTCTCACTCGGGTTGAGTGCCGGCAGGATGAAGCCGTACAGCTCGTACAGGATCAGGGGCAGCGAGATCACGAGCGCGAAGTACAGCGCCACCGTGAGGGTCGTCGTGAACGGCTCGCCCACGCCGAGCGTGACCGGGTTGTCGCCCGGAGGATTGCGCGGGATCTTGGCCACGTCGGCCCTGAGGGCGGTGATCAACGGCCGCACTCGTGCGCGCGCGGAACCCGACAGGCCACTCCCCGCCTGGGCGAGCGCCGCGAGGGCCGCCTCCGTGTCTGCGGCCACCTTCAGTACCCCCTGTTGCGCCAGCACGGCCTGGCCGACTGTTCCCTGTCCCTTGGCGACCTGCTTCTTGGTCTGGGTCTGCAACGGCTTGTTTATCACGTGCAACAGCGCGTGGTTCTGCCACAGGCAGAAGCCAAATGCGACGCCCAACACGGCTGCGCTGACGATCAGGCGGGTGCGCAGCTCATCGAGGTGATCCACGAGGCTGAGGCGATCCTCGTGGCCGATCGGGCGAATCGCGGTGGCCATGGGCCTCATGAACCTACCACCGCGTCATCGCTCTCATTGCGCATTACCGGCCCGGAGGACGACGGGCCGCTCGGCGAAGCGCGGACAACGCGCTCACGGGCTAAAGGCGCCACCGATGCGGGTCGATGACGTGCAGGAGACGCCATGCACGCCGACGACAGCCCAAACACGCACAATCGCGCCGAGCTGCCGGGTGAGATACGCCCGCAGCCCACACCCGACGAGCAGATCGATCTCGCGCGCGAGGAGCGACAGACGCCGGATGGCGTCACCGCCAAGCAGCCACAGGCTCGCGACGGCGCCTACTCACCGGATCGGCTACATGTCTGCTTCCACTGCGCAGGCGAGTTTGCCTACCCGCTCGACTGGAGCGAGGAGGGGCTCCGTCATTGGCGGATCGTCCTGCGCTGTCCCGACTGCGAGTCCCGCCGCGAGGGGGTGTTCGAGCAGACGGCGGTCGAGCTGCTCGATGACGAGCTCGACCGCGCGGCCAGCGCACTGCTCGGTGACCTCAGGCGGATGACACATGCCAACATGTCCGAGGAAGTCGAGTTCTTCATCCGCGCGCTCGAGGCGGACCTGATCGTTCCATCGGACTTCTAGCGATAGCGCTCGACGACAGCGTCGGCCACGAGATCGAGCAACGCCGAGCGACCGTTCGGGAGGACCGCCGGCAGCGCCGCCTTCGCTTTGGCGACGACCGCGAGCGCCTGCTCCCTCGCCTCGGCCAGGGCCCCCGTCGCCGCGATTCGTTCGCACAGCACCTCCGCCTCCTCCGGGCTGGCCAGGGAGGCGAGATCGAACATGGCCAGGTCCGGCTCGCGCTCACGCGCGAGGATGAGCGGCAGCGTGACGGTGCCGTCGAGCAGATCCGTTCCGCGCGCCTTGCCGGTTCGCTCTACCGGGCCGGACACATCGAGAACGTCGTCGAGCATCTGGAAGGCGAGCCCGATGCGACGTGCGAATGCGCCGAGCGCGCCCGCAAGCCCATACGATGCATCGACGGCGGTGAGCGCTCCCAGACGGCAGGCGGCCTCGAACAGCGCGGCGGTCTTGAGCTCGCAGCGTCTCAGGTATCTTCCTACGGCGACGTGCGCGGCGTAGGCATCCTCGCGCTGGAGCAGCTCGCCGGCGGCGAGCGCCGAGCTTGCGTCCGATAGCGCACGCAGCTGGGTCGCGCTTCCATTGCGCGCGAGCTCCGCGAAGGCGAGCGAGAAGAGAAGATCCCCGGTGGCGATCGCAACCTCGCGCCCGGCGACGGCGGCCACGGTGGGGTGCCCCCGCCGGAGCTGCGCGCAGTCGATCAGGTCATCGTGGACGAGCGTCGCTGAGTGCACCAGCTCGACCGCAACGGCGGCGCGCACGAGGCACTCATCGCCCTCGGGAGTGCACGGCGGTCCCCCCGCCGACTCCGCCGCCAGCACGACGAGCAGCGGTCGCAGCCGCTTGCCTCCCGCTCTGACCGTGGCGTTGGCGTGGGACGCAAGGGGGGCACCGGCGCGCGCAGTCACGCGCTCCAGGTGAAGCTCCGTGCGCGCCATCCGTTCGCGCAGCTTCACTCCGCCGCGGCGCAGGATGACGTCGACCCCATCCAAGCCGGCCGCGGGGTCGCTGGTGGTTGTGCCGCCCACCGTGCTCATCATGCCCTCTCCGGCGCGACCGTGCCAGCGTGGATCGCGACGATGCCACCGGCCGTGAGCACGTAGCCAATCTCGCACAGGCTCGCGCGCTCCATCTCCGCCGCGAGCAGCGCCGGCACCGGAAAGCGCTTTACAGAGCTCGGCAGGTAGGCGTAGGCGTCGGCGATCGTGACCCGCGCGGAAGGCTCCCGCGAGCGCGATCGCGCGATCGTCGAGCCTGCGAGCCGCCCGAGAGCTGGAACGAGGCGGTCGAACCACAGCTTGTAGAACAGAGACAGCGGCGCCTGCGTCGGCGTTGTGATCTCGAGCACCACCACTCGCCCTCCGGGACGCACGACGCGAGCCATCTCCTCCAGGCCACGCTGCAGATCGGCGAAGTTGCGTGCGCCAAAGCCCACCGTCGCGGCGTCGAAGCTATCCGCCTCGTATGGCAGCGCGAGCGCGTCGCCCCACTCAAAGCGCGGCTGCACCCGCGTCCGCTGTGGCGCCGCCACCTTCGCTCGCGCGCGCGCGAGCATCGCCTCGGCGAAGTCGCTGCCCACGACCTCCCCGCCCGGGTAGACGCGGCGCGCGAGCTCGATCGCGAGATCACCGGTGCCGGTGGCGACGTCGAGCACGCGGCTGCCCGGGCCCACCCGCGCCAGATCGGCCGCGCGGGCGCGCCAGCGGTGGTGCAGACCGCCGGTCATCGCCGTGTTCAGCACGTCATAGACACCTGCGATCCGATCGAACATCTCTCGTACCTGCACGTCCTGGAGGCGACCCGGGGACGGATCGGGACACACGGCGGCCGCCCCGTCGGGAAGCGAGCCGGTCATCGCCGGTTCGCTCGCTCCGCTGGCGGCGTCGACGCCGTGCTGGGCGGTCATCGCCGGGACGCTACTTCAGGAGCGACAGGAAGGCGACGACCGACTTGAACTTCTGCGGCGGCAGGTTCTTGAAGGAGGGCATCGGCGCGGTCGGGTTTACGAGCGTGCGGGCGATCCCCTGGGCCGGTAGGCGCGAGGCGATGTGCGTCAGGTCCGGACCGGGTCCCGCGTTGCCGTTCTCGCCGATCTTGTGGCAGGCCTCACAGCCCGACTGGGCTACGACGGCCTTGCCGGCTTCGTATTCGGCGAGCGTCCGCCCACCGGCCTGCAGCACGGCCTTGGGCGTGGCCATTTCGATTGCCGTCGGCGAGCCCGCGTTGGCGCCCTGATAGGTCAGCAGCGCCATCGCCCCGATCACGAAGATGCCCGTCAGGGTGGCTATCGGTCGGCGCTCGGGACGCCGCTCGGGACGGCGATCGTAGAACGGCAGCAGGAACAGCAGGATCATGCAGATCGTGGGAATGCCGATCGTGGCCAGCCCCACCAGGCTCGACGGCTTGATCACGCGCAGCAGCTCGAACAGGAAGAAGAAGTACCACTCCGGGCGCGGCACGTAGGTCGTCGTCGTTGGGTTGGCCTTGGAGCCGAGCTCGGCGCCGAGCACGAGCGACATCGCGATGATGACAGCCATCACCACGCAGGCCATCGTCGCGTCCTTGGCCACGGCGTAGGGGAAGAACGGCTTGCCCTGCGCCTTCAGGACGGCGTACTCGCGGAGGTACTGCTCCTTCTCGCGCTGGTTCACGCTTCCGCCTCGTGGAGCTCGGCACGTGTCTCCGCCTTTTTCCAGGGCGGCGCGGTCGTGCCAAGCTTGGCCACCAGGTAGAGATGCGCCCCGATCAGCGCGGCCAGCAGACCGGGCACGAGCAGCATGTGGATGGCGTAGAAGCGCGACAGCGTCGTCGCGCCGAATTCGCCCCCTCCGCGTAGGAAGTCGCTCAGGTACGGTCCTATCAGCGGGCCGGTGCCGTTGATGTTCACGCCGACGATCGTCGCCCAGTAGGCGCGCTGGTCGAACGGCAGCAGGTAGCCGGTGAACGACATCACCATCGTCAGGATCAGCAGCACGACGCCGATCACCCAGTTGAGCTCGCGCGGGTACTTGTAGGCGCCGAAGAAGAACGTGCGTCCCATGTGCAGGAACACGAGGATCACCATCACGCTGGAGCCCCACTTGTGCATGCCGCGCACGAACTGGCCAAGGAACACTTCATTGGTCACGTGACGGATCGATTCGTACGCTCCTCCTGCTGCGTCCGGGCGGTAGTACATGGCCAGGAACACCCCCGTCACGGCCTGGGAGAGGAAGGCGAACATCGTCGCCGAGCCGAGCGTGTAGAACCAGTTCGTGCCCTTTGGCACCTTGCGGAACAACAGCCAGCGGCCGGCACTACTCAGTGACGTGCGTTCGTCGAGCCAGTCGACGACCGTGATCCCAGCCTCCTTGGCCCCCTCCAGGGGCCCGTCCTTGCCGTTTCCCTCCCCCGGGCGAGGAGGCGGCGCCTGCAGCGCGGAGGGCATTGGTGGAGCCGGGAGCTTGGGGAGCCTTGGCACGATCGTCGCTCTCTCGGACTTACAGTTTCTGCTCGGTCGGCCTCGACGGATACAGGTACTGGCCGATGCCGTCCAGCGGCTCACCGGGGTCGCGCGGCGAGAACCGGCGCAGCTGGCTGTTTACGCTGAAGCGGGGGCCGACCTGCACGTCAACGCCTGAGACGCGCGTGTAGAAGCGGTCCAGAGGTCGAACCGGCGGACCGCCCACACGCCTGCCGAGCAGGTCATACACGCCGCCGTGACAAGGGCAGATGAAGCGCTCGGCCGCGTCGACCCATCGCACCGGACAACCGAGGTGCGCGCAGCGCGTGGAGATCGCGATATACGGCGTGTCGCGGTCGTAGGGGTCGGTATCGATCGCGGGGTTGAACTTGCGCATGTAGACCGTCGTCTTGCCAGCCTCGCCGATTCCCGGCGTCAGCGTGACGATCACGGGGACGTAGTTGTCTTCCGGGAACGAGCCGACGGTGCCGACGGTCTCCCAGCTGTGCGGCGTGCTTTTGAAGATCGGCCCCACTGCGAAGCCGAGCGCCGGAAGCGTGAAAGCGCCGGCGGCGATCGCGCCCGCGCTGTGGGCGCTGCCGGTCATGAACCGCCGTCGGGTGATCGTCTCGCCCTCGAAGGCGCCGGGGATCATGCGGTCGGCGGTGTACTTCGACTTGTACTTTGCGTGCTTGTCTGACACCGAGCCCGAACAATATCGAGGCGCGATTCACGGTGACGCCGAAGGCCGCAGCGCACTTGTGCGCATCGCCTCTAGCGCTTGGGGAGCACGCGCGAAGACCAGGCCCTTCGCGCGCCTGTGCGCGGGGCTCGATCCCCAGCCGACCGCCCGCGCGCCGGCCGCCCATACGGCGTCCGCGAGCGCCTGCTCGCCGGCGCCCTGAGCGAGCGCGCTGAGCATTATCGTGTCGGCGAGCTCGGCCACCGCGATCGTGTCGCCCAGCGCAACCAGGCGGGCGAGCCCGATCGCATACAGCCGATCACCCGCCAGCAGCCCGACGTCCGCTTCGGGGGCCCGCACCACCCGCGGGCAGCCGTAGTGCAGTAGATAGCCCTCGTAGACCGCCTCGACGAGCAGCTCGTACTCCTCGCGCCTGCCCTCGGTCCGCGGGCCTTCGGCGGCCACGCGCGCGGGACTCGAGACGAGCTCGTCCTCGCTCGCCTGGTCTGTCCCGTCGGCGGGATCGATGAGCGTCGCTATCAGCCCCCCCTCCTCGCGCAGCAGCGCCCGCAGGCGCTCGAGCACCTCCCCGCTCACACTCCGACTCCTGCCCGCTCCAGGCTCCCAAACGCCGCGGACGCGGCCTCGACCGTGCGTTCGAGCTGCTCGGCGGTATGAGCCAACGACGGGAACCACGCCTCGAACTGCGACGGAGGCGGATAGACGCCGCGCGAGAGCAGCTCGCGGCACCATGCGGCGTGAGCGCCCAGGTCGCATGCCTGCGCGTCCTCGAAGCTCGTCACGGGTCGGTCGCTGAAGAACACCGTGATCAGGCCCGGAGCGGAGACGACCTGCACCGGATGGGCGCCCGCTGCCGCGCGCAGGCCGCCTGCGAGACGGTTGGTGATCGCGGCCAGGCGCACGTAGGCGGGCTCATCGAGCAGCTCCAGCGTGGCCAGGCCGGCCGCCACCGCGAGCGGGTTTCCCGACAGCGTGCCCGCCTGGTAGACGTCTCCGGACGGGGCGAGCATCCGCATCAGCTCCGCCGCGCCACCAACTGCCGCCGCGGGCACGCCCCCGCCGATGACCTTGCCCATGATCGTGAGGTCGCCCCTCACGCCGAGAAGCTCCTGCGCGCCGCCGCGGGCGACGCGGAAGCCGCTGATCACCTCGTCGAGCACGAGCAGCGCGCCGCTGCGATCGGCATGCTCGCGCAACAGCTCGAGGAAGCCGGCACGCGGCGGGACGAGGCCCATGTTGGCGGGCAACGGCTCGACGAGGATCGCCGCGAGCGCGTGGCGTTCGACCGCCGCCGTGAGCGCCTCGGGGTCGTTCCACGGCACCACCACTGTGCCTGCCGTCGCGCTGGCCGGCACCCCCGGGCTCGCGGGCAGCGCCTGCGTGGCCAGTCCCGAGCCGGCCTGGGCCAGCAGGCCGTCGAGGTGGCCGTGATAGGCGCCGGCGAACTTGAGCACGTGCTCGCGCCCGGTGGCAGCACGTGCGAGGCGCACCGCCGTCATCGTGGCCTCGGTCCCGGAAGAGGTCATGCGCAGCATCTCGACGCCCTCCATCCGGCGCGTCACCTCAGCCGCGAGCTCCACCTCGCCCGGCGTCGGCGCGCCGAAGCTGGTTCCCTTCGCAGCGGCCTCATTCACGGCCGCGACTACCAACGGGTGGGCGTGGCCGTGAATCAGCGGGCCCCACGAGCAGACGTAGTCGACGTAGCGATTGCCGTCCACGTCGAGAAGCTCGGCGCCCTCGCCGCGCTCGATGAAGATCGGCTCGCGCCCGATCGCACGCATCGCGCGCACGGGCGAGTTGACACCCCCGGGGATCAGCTCCCGCGCGCGCCTGTAGTAGTCGGCCGAGCGCGTGTCGGTCAGCGACGCCGTCACGGAGGAGCGCTCAAGCGTGCTCGCTCTCCCAGTTCTTGAAGTCCTCGGTGAAGTACAGCAGGCGGATCTTCTTGAACTCGGTGGAGGAGTAGAGGGTGGCGCGCCCGTGGATCCCGGTCTCCTCGGCGATCGCGTCGAGCACCGCGTCGCACTCCTCCTTGGAGCGCCCATGGGCCATCGTGAAGACCGAGTAGGGCCAGTCCTCGTAGGTCGGACGCTCATAGCAGTGGGAGATGCCGCGGAAGGACGCCATCCGGCAGCCGATGTCGAAGATCTGCCCCTCGGGCACCTCCCACACGCCCATGCCGTTGGCCGAGAATCCGGCGCGCCGGTGGTAGAGAATCGCGGCCACGCGGCGCAACAGCCCGCGCTCCTGCATCCCGGCCAGATGGTCGAGCACGCGCTCTTCGCTCATCCCCAACTCGTCGGCGGCGGCCGCGTATGGCGTCTCGACGACCGCCATGTCGCCCTGAAGCGCCCTGATCACGGCGACGTCGAGCTCGTCGTAGGGCTGGGGCTCGAGCTCGATCGGCGCGGTGGCCTGCGCGAAGCTCGCCAGCGCCTGCGTGTCGCCCTCCATCTCAAGGTCCATGCGGATCTTGAACAGCCTCAGGGTCGGCAGCTGGCGCACCGACTCCGCGCCGGCGGCCTGCGCCAGCACCTCGAGCGTACCCTCAAGCCCGAGCTTGGAGTCCGGCTCGGTCGCGATCGTGAACCACAGGTTGAATTCGTGGTTGCGCAGATAGTTGTGCGAGACACCCGGGTGCTCGTTGATGACCTGGGCCGCGCGATGCGGATGCTCCGGGTCGACCTTGGCTGCCACGAGCATCGAGGAGTAGCCGAGCGCCCTCGTGTCGAAGATCGGCGTGACCTGACGGATGATGCGCTTGTCGAGCAGGCGCTGCACCCGACTCATCACCTCGGCCTCGCCGACGCCGCCGAGCTCGGCGACATACCGATACGGCCTCGTGGCGATCGGGAAGCTGCCCTGCATGAGGTTCAGCAGCTTGCGATCGACGTCGTCGAGCGGAACGGCGGCGCCGTCCTTGCGGCTGCGGATCTTGGGGACCGCCCCGGCCGCGCGGTCGGCGTCGGCCGTTTCGTTGCTCACGTCTGCTCTGCCAGCCATCGGGCTGCGTCCTTTGCGTGGTAGGAGATGATCGTGTCGGCGCCCGCGCGGCGCAGGGAGGCGAGGATCTCGAGCACCGTCGCGCGCTCGTCGAGATAGCCGGCTGCGGCGGCGGCCTTCACCATCGCATACTCGCCGCTGACGTTGTAAGCGGCCACGGGCAGGCGCGTCGCACGCTTGACCGCGCCGATCACGTCGCCATAAGCGAGGGCCGGCTTGACCATCACCATGTCGGCGCCCTCTTGCACGTCGAGCAGCGCCTCGCGCACCGCCTCCTCGCCGTTGGCAGGATCCATCTGGTATGCGCGACGGTCTCCGAACGCGGGCGTCGACTGAGCCGCCTCGCGGAACGGCCCGTAGAACGCGGAGGCGAACTTCGCCGAGTAGGCGAGGATCGGCGTCTCCGAGAATCCCTCTCCGTCGAGCTCCTGCCTGATCGCGCCGATGCGCCCGTCCATCATGTCCGACGGAGCCACCAGATCGGCGCCCGCGCGTGCGTGGCTGACGGCCGTCGCGGCGAGCAGCTCGACCGTCGCGTCGTTGTCCACGGCTCCATCCTCGCGCAGCACGCCACAGTGCCCGTGAGCGGTGTACTCGCACAGGCACACGTCCGTGATCACGAGCAGATCGGGATGCGCCTGCTTGATCGCGCGCGTCGCCATCTGCACGATGCCGTCCTCGTCCCACGCGCCCGAGCCGTGCTCGTCCTTCTCGGCTGGGACGCCGAACAGAATGACCGCCGCGATCCCAAGCCCCGCGGCCTGGCCGGCCTCGGCGACGGCGGCGGAGATCGACAGCCGCTCCACGCCCGGCATCGTCGCGATCGGCTCGCGCGCCGCTCCCGTCTCCGACACGAATAGCGGCAGCACAAACCGGCCGGGGTGAAGCTCGGTCTCACGCACGAGCCCACGCAGCCCGGCCGTGGCGCGCAACCTGCGCATGCGCGTATTGGGGAAGGACATCGCCCCTTGAGGTTAGAGCCTTCCCCGCGCCAAGGGCAGCACAGGCTGCGCGCTCACTCCACGCGGCGCAACCCGACGCGCGCGAGCGCGCCAAAGAAGATCGTCAGCGCGAGAAGATGCACCAGCGGCCCACCGATCGACGGCGAGGCGCCGTTGACGGCGGCGTCGAGTGCCTGCAGGGAGGCCTTGAAGGGAAACACGAACGAGATCGCGCCGATCGCTTCATACAGCGCTGCTCCCACCGAACCGCTCGGGACGAGCGCGAGGAACGCGAGCGGCAATGACAGCAGGAAGGCCAGCAGCGAGGCCGCGCGCACCTCGCGCGCGAGCGCGCCGATCGCCACGCCGAGCGCGCCGAACGCGATCGAGCCGAGCGCCAGCGCCAGGAGCCACAGCCCCACGCGGCCCCAGTCAAGGGCGACGAACGCACCGATCCCCGCGAGCATGGCGAACCCGACCGCGAACGCGCACCCGGCGGCCAGCGCGCCCTTCTCGGCGAGCAGCGCCTCGCGCGAGACCAGGCCGCGCACCAGACGCGCAAGCGCGTGCTCTTCGCGCTCGAGGGCCACGCCGCCGGAGGCGAGCAGCACGCACACGAACATCAGCGACACGCTCACCGCGACGACGACCGCGAATGTGTTCAGAGGCGTACGGCGACCCTGGATCAGCGTGCTCTGGATCTGGATCGGCTGGCCGATCGTCGACAGCACGTTCCTGGCAAGGCTCAGGTTCTGTGCGGCGAACGCAGCGAACGCCTCGACCTGTTCGAGCGCCACGCGATCCGGACCTGGTGGCTGGCGCGCGATCACCGAGCGCAGCTTCGTCGGGATCTGGCTGAGCCCGACCAGGTTCGCCGGCGCGCCGAGTACGCCGAGGTTGCCGCCGCTCAGCAGCAGGCCGATCGCCTGCGCCGCGGCGCGCTGGATCTGTTCGGAGAATCCGATGTTCGCCTGCGCAAGCGCCGAGCTCAGCTGCGACTGCACGAGCGACTGCTCGAGCGCGTTGCCGTTGTAGAGCACTTCCAGGCGTGCCTGCTCGAAGCCCGAGGCGAGCCGCGACGCGATGTCCGCCGGGATCACCACCGCCGCGAGCACCTTGCCGGCTTTGATCTCCTGGACAGCCTGCGCGCGCGTGGGAACGCGCGAGGGCTGAACCTGGCTGAACAGTTGTTCGGCGTAGCGGCTGACCTCCACTCGCGCGCTGCCGACCTGCACAGTCTGCCCCGGCGGTGTTTCATCGACGATCGCCACACGCGGCTTTCCCGGGCTGCGCGAGATCGCCAGGCCGATCAGCAGCGCAATCGCGACCGGGTAGAGGACCAGCACCGCGACGAGCACCCGCGAGCGGCGCAGGATCGTCAGATCCTTCAGCAACAGCCAGCGCACCGTCAGTGCCCGCGCGCTTTCAGGAACGCGATGAACGCTCCCTCGAAGTCATCGCCCGGTGGGCTCGTCGCGATCAGCTCGCGTGGAGGCCCGTCGAACAGAAGCTCGCCGTCCGCCAGGACGATCGCCCGCGTGGCATAGCGGCGAACCTCGCCGAGATGGTGAGTCGAGAACAGCACGCTCGTGCCCCCCTGAACGAGCCGATCGACGAACTCCCACAGTCGCGCGCGCTGGCCCGGGTCAAGTGCTGATGAGGGCTCGTCGAGCGCCAGCAGCTTGGGATCGGCGATCAACCCGAGAGCGACGTTCACGCGCTGGCGGTTCCCGCCGGACAGGCGCTCCACGAGCTCGTGCGCCCGCTCGCGCAGTTCCGTCTGCGCGAGCATCGTCTCGACCGCCGCGTGCGGGTCGGCCACCCTCTCCAAGCGCGCGAACAGCCGCAGGTTCTCTTCCACTGACAGCTTTGAGTAGAGCGCGGGCTGCTGCGGGACCCACCCGATCGCGCGCGCTCCCTTCGACCCCGCCGGACCGCCCACCTCGCCGGCACTCGCGCGCTGCACGCCGGCTAGGATCGAGAGCAACGTCGTCTTGCCAGCGCCGTTCGGTCCCACGACCGCGACCAGCTCACCCGCCAGCACATCGAAGCTGACGTCGCGCAGCGCCACGCGCTCGCCGTAGCGCTTGGCGAGATCCCGCACGCTCAGAAGAGGCTCGGCCAAGGCTCGCCCTATAGCGCCGACGGGTGCGGTGACCGGCGCCACAGACGCTGGACGAAGCGGCGGGCGGATGTGTCTCCCAAAGAATGGTCCAGGCACGCGCTCACAACAAGCCCTCGCGGGAGCGATCCCATGGCTCGAACGTGAGATGGCGCGAGAGGTAGACGACCGCCTCACGAACGATCGCGAGGATCGGGAGCGCCACCAGCGCGCCGATGATCCCGTAGAGCTGAAGCCCGAGCAGGAGCGCGAAGATGACGAGCAGCGGGTTGATTCGCAGCGTATGGCCGAAGATCTGCGGCGCCACCACGTGACCCTCGAGCTGCTGCAGCCCGACGAACAGCAGCGCCACCCACAGCGCGGTGATCGGGTTCGTGAGCAGCGCGACGAGGACCGGCGGCAGCGCCCCGAGGATCGGGCCGATGTACGGGACGAGCTCCATCACCCCATAGAACATCGCGAACGCGATCGCGTACTTGCTTCCGTCGGGGAAGATCCCCGCGACGCCGAACACGTACAACGCGAGGCCAGTCGATGTTCCCATGACGAGGCTGAACAGAAGCTGGCCGCCGACGTAGCGGGAGACGGCGCGCTGCACGAGTGATGGGAAGTCATCCGCGCGCGTGCCGTCGCCGTCGGGCATCGCGCGACGAACGAGCGCCCCGATCCGCTCGCCGTACAACAGCATGTACACGGACAGCACGAACACGAGCACGAGGTCGAATACGGCGCCCGCCGCTTCGGTCAGCAGGCCGCCGCCGAAGGACGCAAGTTTGCCCGCGCTCTTGGCGACTTTGTCCTGGATGCTCTGTAGCGCCGTTTTGCCCTGTTTGACGAGTTCCAGATGCACGCCGTGCTGGTCCAGTTCGTGCTGAAAGCTCGCGATCTTCTTGTTGGCTTCGTTGACGATCTGCGGGAGGTTGTGCCTGAACGTCTTCACCTGATTGGAGATAGGGTTGGCAAGTAGCACGCCGATCCCGGCCAGCGTCAGGAAAAATGCGAGATAAACGGCAAGCACCGCCAACCCGCGTGGAAGCCGCCGGCGCTGAGCAAAGGCGACGGCCGGGTTGAGAATCAGCGCGATGACTCCCGCCACCAGGAAGACCAACAGCACCTTCCCCGCCGCTTTCGCGAGCGCGTACAACACGAGCAGCGCCAGCGGCAGCAGCACGAGCTGGACCCACCTGGGCACCACCGCGCGCGGTGGCTGGCCTGCCGTCTGGTCGATCGCCGCCACCGTCGACGCCGCCTCCGAGTGCCCGTGTCCACCGGCGAGCGCTCGCTCCTCCTCGCTCGGCGGATCGACCGTGGATCGGCCGGCCTCGGGAGCGCCCTCGGAGACTCCTTTCACTTGCCTCCCACCATCGGCAGAGTATGGCTGAGATTCAGGCGGCCGCCGCGGAGGGATCCGCGGCGAGCCCCGTGCACGACGGGCAGCCGGTGGATGCCAGCGGGGCAGGCCGCGACGTGAGCATCCTATTCGTCGGCGACCTCGTCGGAGGGATCGGGCGGCGCACTCTTCTGGAGAGCCTGCCGGTCCTGCGCGAGCGCTACGCGCCGACGTTCGTCGTCGTCAACGGCGAGAACGTGGCCGGCGGACTCGGCATAACGCCAAAGATCGCCGACGAGTTGATCGCGGCAGGCATCGACGCGATCACGCTGGGCAACCACACTTACCACCGCCGCGAGATCTACCGCTACCTCGACGCTCAGCCGCGAATCGTGCGGCCGGCCAACTTCCTGCGCAGCCAGCCCGGTCGCGGCGTCTGTGTGGTCGAGCGCGACGGCGTGCGGCTCGGCGTCGTGAACCTGAGCGGGAATCTCTACCTGCGCGCCGGCCGCTCGGCCTTCACGGAGATCGAGGTCGCGCTCGGCGAATTGGGAGCGATCGATCACGTCCTTGTCGATATGCACGCCGAGGCGACCTCCGAGAAGATCGCGATGGGCTGGCACCTCGACGGACGCGTGACAGCCGTCGTCGGCACGCACACGCACGTGCCGACCGCGGACGCGCGCGTGCTCCCGGGCGGGACGGCCTACATCACCGACGTCGGCATGACCGGTCCGCGCGGCGGCGTGATCGGCGTCAAGCGCGAGCAGGCGATCGAATCGCTGCTCACGCAGATGCCCGTGCGCTTCGAAACCTCCGACGAGGACCCGTGGCTGATGGGCGTGCTCATCCGCTGCTCACGGCCAATGCGGGCTGAGTCGATCGAGCAGGTTCTGATGCCACGACCGGCGGACGCCTCGAAGGAGCGCTGAAGCGCCCGAGCAACGCGAGCATCGCCAGCGCGAAGAACCAGGGGACATAGAGGTAGAACCAGTGTTCGATGCCCAGCTGCGTCGCGATGATCACGGCGGCGCACGCTGCCGCCAGGCCGATCAGGTCGCGAGTACGGCGGACGAGCGCCAGTGACACGGCGAGCACCACCGCCATCACCTGGACCGCCCGCTGCAGCCCGCCGAGCCCGCCGTAGAGACCCCACACCGAGAACGGGGAGCCGCGATTGGCCTGGTATGCGATCGTGCGCTCATAGATCGTGTGCAGCGAGTCGTGGCTCAGCGCCGGGATTGACGCGAGCGCGGCGGTGATGAGAAACGCCAACAGGAACGTCGCGACTCGACGTAAGCCTCCGCGTCTCCTCAGCGGCGAGGGCGCGGGCGTCGCCGTGGCCGGATCGGCCTCGTCGGGTGCCTGCTCTCGCCACAGGCCGTGCGTCGCCAGAAGCGGCACGAGCGCCAGCGGCGCGAACTTTGTCAGGCCCGCGAGCGCGGCGAACACGCCGCGGGCCGGTGCAGATGTCGCCGCCAGCAGCGCCGCGAGCACGAGCACCGCGACGAGCGTGTCGTTGGAGTTGCTCTCCAGCGCGAACAACGTGAACGGGTAGGAGACCCACGCGTAGGCCAGGGCGATACCAAGCGTCGGTCCGCGAACGCGACGGCCCAGCAGGAAGATCAGCGCGACCGCGAGCAGGCCGAACACGATCGCCGCGGCGTGCGCCGCAGGAAGGTCGCCCCAACTGCCGTTCCAGCCGAAGATCTGCTGAAAGGGGACATAAGCCTCGTAGTTGACGGGGCCGTAGGTGTCGCCGTGCTGGTTGTCCGTCGGAAAGGAGCCGTAGAGGGGCTTGCCGTCGACGATCCGCTGCGCGCCGATCACGCCCGCGTAGCCGACATCGATCACGTTGGAGTCGGTGACGTTCAGGGCGATGCGAAAGCCGATCAGGAACACCACGCCGAGCGCCAGCCAGGGAGCGGGGACGAGCAGGCGCAGGGGTCTCGCTTCGCCTCGCCGGCCGGAGCGGCTCAGCGCGAGCATCCGCGCGAGGAGGTAGAGCAGCGGTGGATAGGCCGTCGGGACCGACGCGAAGATGTTCCCGTGGTTGAAGAACGCCAGTGAGACCGAGAGTGACACCAGCACGAGCAGGTCGAGATGCAGCAGCGAGAACGGCCGGCGGAAATCGATGAACGGGAGCAGGAACAGCACGCACAACGGCAGCCAGATGTACAGCGCGTTGACGTGCCCGCCGAACGCGCCGGGGTAGCCCCGCGCCATCGTCCACGCGACCTGAAACCCCGTCCACTGTTCGAGCACCCGCCCCGAGTCGTCGTCGATGATGACCTGTCCAATCTCCTTCTTGCCGTTGCGCGAGAAATAGCTCACCTGCCAGTGGAACGGGATCCTCAGGTAGGCGCCTCCATAGGAGCCGGGGTATTCCTTGCGGACGGCGCGCATCTTCGGCAGCGCGCCGGCGATCGCGAGGACCGCGTCTGCCGACAGCCTGCGGCCGGCGGGCGGCGTTTCGGAGGCGGGCACGGGGATCGGCGCTTCGGAGCTCGTGGACTGGCCCGAGGCGAAGGTGCTGGCCGATCTTTGATCGGTGGCGGCGCCGATGGACGCCGCGGACGCAAGTGGCGCCTGGCGCGGAGCGCTCGAGCGGGGCGCGGTGGCGGCCGAGGCGGCTGCCGTCTGTGCGCAGAGCGCGGCACAGGCGATGGCGAGCAGCGTGCGACGCATCAGGCGAGGGTACGTGACCGCGATCCCACTTGAGCCGCCGTGATCCGTCGCTCGCTCAAATAGGCTCCTCGGTGTCTGCGCCGTGGCGAAAGTGGCTCAGCACGAGCGGGGCGACATCGCGGATGGCCCATTGGGCGGGCTCTGCCGGCGGCGGCGCGACCCCGCAGAGAACGAGCGCGCCGAGCGAGTCGGAGGCGTGCAGCGAGCCGTGGCTGCCGCCACCGACGTGCGCTTGACGACCCCAGTCGATGAACTCGTAGCCGGGCACGGCAGAGAGCAGAACCTCGCCGGAGGTGGGACACGTCAGCGCCGCCCAAACACGGGCCAGCGCGTCGGGGTAGCTGGGGGCCTCCAGGCGCCCGTCTCGGACGGTGCCATCGATCACCGCGAGTGCTCCCTCGACGCTCCAGCGGACACCGCGCGCATCCTCCACCGGCCCATCGGGGCGGAATCGCAGCTCGCCGCGGGTGGGGCTGGAGATAATCCCTTCGCTCGGGGCTTCATGCGCGTCGCGGGCAAGCCACATCACATGCTCGATTCCCTCGATCGCGAGCGCGCGCGTCGCGACCGAGGCGCGCATGGCGTCGCGCTCAGGCTCGTGCAGGGCGTAGACCATCGCCGCGCGCTGGGACGGGCAGACCGCGATCCGCGGCTCTTGGGAGCGAGAGCCCCCCGGGGCGCGCGCCGGTTGGAGCACGCCCAACTCGTCGAGGGCGTCCTGGAGCGCGATCGTGTTCGTGACGGGTCCTTGAGAATGATCGGCCATCGCGATCACGGCGTGCTCCTGCAGGAACTCATCGACGCCTCCGGCTGCGTCGAAGACTCGTGCGAGCTGGAGGTCGGCCTGGGCGATCGACTGCAGCTGCGCGTCGGGGCCGTACTTGTGCGAGTACCAGTCGTTGTCCGGGAGCGAGAGCAGCAGGAAATCGAACAGATCGTGCTCGACCATGAAGCTGGAGACGCAGCCGGAGTGGCGGTCGCGCACGCCGGGCATGCCGAGCCCCGAGCGGCAGCCGGTGCGGCGCGAGGCGAAGATGTCGGCGTAGAAGAGCTCGCGCGGACCCATCACCGGATGGCGCATCAACGTCGAGGCGACACGCGTCAGGGCGGTGTCGCGTTGGGGCTCGTGGCGGTGGCGGCCGCGGTACATCAGGTAGGTCGTGCCAGCCGTGCGCACATCGGCGTCGTCGAGCGTCTCGAACACGGTCGGCGTCTCCGGCGAGAGGTGGGCCCGGTTCATGTTGTAGACCGTGTCCGTCAGCTGGCGGGCGATCCCGAAGCGCTGGGCGGCGCGAAAGCTCGAGCCGTACTCGACGTAGCGGTGCTCGTCGCGATGAAACCAGTTCATGGCGGGAATCCGGTGCGCATCCTGTGCGGCGCCGGTCACGATCGAGGCGGCGCAGACGGGGGTCACCGACGGGAAGGCGGCGACGCAGTCGGGCACGTAGCGACCCCGCTCCATCAGCGTCGCAAGCACCGGCGCGACGCCCGTGGCGGCTGCGCGCTCGAGCATCTCAGGGGCCATCGCGTCGATCACGCAGAGGACCAGCTTGGGCGGCGTCGAGCTCATCTAGCGACGCAAGATGCGCAGGCCGGCATACTTCTCATCCGTGCGCGCGCGCCTGCGCCACACAAACCACGTGAGCAGCGCGATCGCGACATAGCCGAGCGGATGAAGCACCGCGACGACCGCGGCGAGTCCGAGTGAGGCGGCGTCGAGGTAGACCGTCAGTGCCTCGCGCGCGGCGCGGTCGGGCAGCCGCGCCCGCGCGCGCGCGATCACGGGGGCGGCTGCGTATCGGGCCAGCGTGGCGGCGGCGGCGCCGCCAAGGAGCCCAGGCCACCAGGCGTCGCCGTGGGCGGCGAGCGTACCCGCGAACAGCAACGCGCCGACCGCTATCGCGTGGGCGCTGATCGCCCCGCCGGCGACGGCCTCGAAGCGCTCGGCGCCCAGCCGCAGCTGGAGCAGATATGCCGCCGCGAAGACGGCGGCGACCGCAAGCAGCCACCAGCTGGACTGCAGGAAGTGGTAGTTGCTGTGCCCGAAGCCGACCCCCAGCGCGCCGGCGGACCCAAGGGCGCCGGCGAGCAGGGTGGGGAGGTAGGGGCGCAGCCCGCAGGCAGCCGCCAGCCCGGCGCCGAGACCGATGTAGAAGAAGATGCCGTGCATGCAGTGAGCGGGCCGGTTTTGCGCAGCGGGAGGGCGGGGTTGCGCTACCGTGCGGGGTGCTGGCCGATCCGATCGGTCAGGACGATAGACGACGCGTCCGGCGGCCAGGCCGGCGCCTGGCGAGGTTCGACGGGCGCGACGGCGAATAGATGGCGAGGAGCAAATGGACCGATCGATCAGCGGCACAGGCGACGGGCGCGGGGCACGGCCGACCGCGCACGAGCTCGCGCGCTATGAGGCGCTGTTCGCCGCCCGCACGCGCAGCATGAAAAGCTCGGCCATGCGCGAGATGATGGCCCTGACCGAGCGCCCAGACGTGATCTCGCTGGCGGGGGGTCTGCCGGACACGAGCACCTTCGCGCCCGAGCTGTACGCCAAGTTGATGTCGGCGGTGGCCGCCGAGTCCACGGCGCGGGCGTTGCAGTATGGCCCGACCGAGGGAATGGCATCCGCGGTGGACTGCATCGTCGAGGTGATGGCGGAGGAGGACACGTTGGTCGATCCCGGCGAGGTGATCGTCACGACGGGCGGGCAGCAGGTGATCGACCTCGTTTGCAAGGCGCTGATCGACCCGGGCGATGTGATCGTCGCCGAGGCGCCCACCTATCCCGGAGCTGTGCCGACATTCGGGGCCTATCAGGCCGAGGTGGCACAGATCGAGATCGACGGCGACGGGATGCCGATCGACGAGTTGGAGCGCACGCTCGACGGGCTCGCGGCGCAGGGGAGACGACCGAAGTTCATCTACACGATCCCCAACTTCCAGAACCCCGGCGGGGTAACGATGTCGCTCGCCCGCCGGCGTCGTCTCGTCGAGGTGGCGCGCGAGCGCGAGCTGCTGGTGCTGGAGGACAACCCCTACGGCCTGCTCCGCTACGAGGGTGATCCGCTGCCCACGCTTTACTCGCTGGACGCCGAAGCGGCCGGGCGCGGACCGGCGGCGGACCTGGTCATATACCTCGGCACGTTCTCGAAGATCCTCTCGCCCGGGCTGCGCCTCGGCTGGGCCGTGGCTCCGAGACCGGTGTTGGAGAAGCTCAACCTCGGAAAGCAGGGCGCCGACCTGTGCTCTTCGCCGGTGACGCAGCTGTTCGTCGCGGCATACTTCCAAGAGCGCGACGCGGATGGCAACGCAGGCTGGCGAGGGTACGTGGGGCGGCTCAGGGATATGTACCGACGACGCCGTGACGTGATGCTCGAGTCCCTCGAGGAGCACTTCGGCGACGACGCCCGCTGGACCAGGCCGCAGGGCGGGCTGTTCATCTGGGCGACGCTCGACGAGCGGATCGACACCACCGACCTGCTTGCCCTGGCCCGCAAGAGCGAGGGTGTCGCCTTCGTGCCCGGCCGAGCCGCTTACATGGACGGTCGCAGCGGCTCCTCCTCGATGCGCCTGAACTTCGCGGGGGTTCCCGATCAGGACATCCGCGAGGGCATCCGCCGGATCGGCAAGGTCGTGCGCGAGCAGGTTGGGCTGTTCGGGACGCTCACCGGGTCCTCCCCGGCGCAAGCCCCGGTGAAGCCGAAGCGACCGGATCAGCCAGGTGCCGATGGGAGCGCCGGACTGGCAGATGTCGTGTCGCTGCCGCGCCGCGATCGAGACGGATCGGCACGCCGACGCCAGGACCGATGAGCGCGGCGAAGAAGGTCGCCGTGCTCAAGGGCGGACGTTCGCTGGAGCGGCAGGTGTCGCTGCGCTCGGGTGCCCATGCGCAGGAGGCGCTCGCGCGTCTGGGGCACGACCCGGTCGCACTCGACGTCGGGCCGGAGCTCGTCTCCCAGCTTCACGCGGCGAAGCCCGACGCGGCGTTCATCGCGCTGCACGGCCCTGACGGCGAGGACGGAACCGTGCAATCGCTGCTCGACGCGATCGGGGTCCCCTACACGGGCTCCGGGCCGGCCGCATGCATGTGCTGCACCGACAAGGTGCTCGCCAAGCACCTGATGCGCGGGGCCGGCATTCCGACACCGGAGTCCCACTCGTTCGGAGAGGCGGCGATCAAGGAGCTCGGGGCCGCGGCGGCGGTGGCAGACGTCGAAGGCGAGATCGGCTTTCCGCTCGTGGTCAAGCCGGCCAGCCAGGGCTCGGCGTTGGGCGTCAAGTTCGCGCGCACCAGCGAGCAGCTACCGGGTGCGATGGTGGGCGCGTTCTCCTACGACGAGAAGATCCTGATCGAACGCTACGTCAAGGGGCGTGACCTGGCCGTGTCGGTGCTCGACGGCGAGCCGTCCTCCTCGCAGGCGCAGCCACCGGCGGAGTCGAGGGAGTCGAGCCCGCCCGAGCCGGTGGCGCTGCCGGTGGTCGAGGCGGTTCCACGGGAGGAGGACTTCTACGACTATGAATCCCGCTACGAGATCGGAATGACGACGTTCGTATGTCCCGCGGACCTGGGGGCCGAGACGTCCGCCCGCGCCCGCGAGCTGGCGCTGGAGGTCTACGAGCTGCTCGGCTGCCACGGCGTCGCACGCGTCGATCTGATGCTCGACGCCGATAGCGGGGAGCTTTGGGTGCTGGAGACCAACGTCGTCCCCGGCATGACGGAGACCAGCCTGCTTCCGCAGGCCGCCGACGCGGCGGGGATCGGGTTCGACGAATTGGTCGCCAGGGTTCTTGCCAGCGCCTGGACGCGCTGATGCCTTCGAGGACGGGCCTGCGTTCCTCAGACGAGAGCTAGGAGTCTCCGGCTGCGAAGTCCTCGGGGGAGACCTCGTCGAGGAACTCCTTGAACTTCTCGACGACGTCCTCGGACTCCTCGACGTCGTGCTCGAACTCGATTGCCGACTCGGCGATGACCTCCTCGGCCGCGTAGATCGGGGCGCCGGAGCGCACGGCCAGCGCGATCGCGTCGCTCGGGCGGGAGTCGATCTCCAGCTCACGTCCGGCGACGCTCAGGGTGATCGAGGCGAAGAACGTGTTCTCGCGCAGCTCGGTGACCGACACCTGCGTGCATTTGACGTCCAGCTCGCCGAGGATGTCGCAGAGCAGGTCGTGGGTCATCGGGCGCGGCGTGCCGGCGCCCTGCAACTTCATCAGGATCGACGCGGCCTCGGGGTGTCCAATCCAGATCGGCAGGAACTTGTTGCCGTCGACCGTCTTCAGCAGCACGATCGGCTGCTTGCCAACCATGTCGAAGCTGACGCCGTAGATGACCATCTCCTGCACGCAAATCCTCCGAGAGGGGGAAAGGCCAGAGTATAGGTACCCGCTGAGTGCCCGCGGACGGCCGGAGCGCGACGGCTTCAGAGCTCGGCGGGGGCCAAACCGGGCGGCTGCGTCCGAAAGCTCCAGAGCTTGTTTCCAAGGAAGTTGAGGGGCATCGACGCCGCTACTGCGAGCGCCTGCGCCGCCACCTTGGGCATCCCGGCGGACTCGACGAACAGCATCAACAGCAGCAGGCTGAAGCCCAACGCGACGAGGCTCACGGCGACGAAGCGAACGGCTTGAAACCGCGCTCGACCGCCGCGCGCGTCGAACGTCCAGTGACGGTTCATCACGAAGTTGTTCGCCACCGCGACGACCCACGCGATCACCGCTGCCACGTGATAGTCGATTCCGAAGCCATGCACGCAGAGCGTGTAGACAGCGAGATTGATGACGAACCCGACGCCGCCGACGAGGCCGAAGCGCACGAGCTGGAGCCAGTTGGCCGGCCTGCGCATGCCGTGCAGAAGGCGCATGTGGGGCTGGCTCTCTACGGGTCCGCGGACGTTCCCCGAGTGAATGTCCACGGCCGTTGCGTCGTCGTGCATTCGATTCAGGTTAGCTGAGCGGCGTGCGCGGGTGCCCGCCCAGGGTCGGCAGCAGTTGAAGGCAAGGGGCGGAGCAAGGGTAGTTGCAGCATGGGAGGTAGCGGCCGCATGGCGACCGCACGCCCGCTAGCCTTGCAGTAGTGACGGACACGACCCACGGGCAGGCTCTGACCGCTTGGCGCGGCGGACCATCGCGCTACGCACTGGCCGGGGCCCTGCTGATCGCCGTGCTGGTTGGGCTCGCGGTGGCCCTGATCGTGGGCCTCGGCTCCCATCGCTCGACGGCCGTAGCCCGCGCAGGCGCCGGTGAACGCGAGACGGCACGAACGGCGTCCGCCAGGGTGAGCGCGCCGCCGGTTGCCACTCGGGGAAGCGGCACGGCGAGGGGGGTTCGGTCGAACGTCGCCGAGGTCGCTGATCCGACGGAATCCAGCAGCTTCCCGGCGCCGGCCTCAGCTCGCCACAGGGCGGCTGCCACGCCGGCGAAGGCCGGCGAAGAGGTCGTGGCCGCGGGTGCGCCATCGGATGCTGAAGTGCGCAAAGAGCTAGCGCAGATGCAGGCGGTTGAACGTAAGGCCGCGCAGGCCCAGCAGAAGAGCTTGACCCCGGTCAAGGGCGGCGAGTCGATCGGGGGAAATGGGACGATTCCGATCCCGACAAACGTCCCGGAAGTCATTCAGAAGGTCGTCGCCGGGGCGAACGCGATCGCCGACTTCCCATACGTGTTCGGCGGTGGACACGGCTCCTTCGTGGACAACGCCTACGACTGCTCCGGGTCGGTGAGCTACGCGCTTGCCGCGGGCGGCCTGCTGGGCTCGCCGGAGACCTCGGGTGAACTCGAGAGCTGGGGCGCCCCAGGCCCGGGGCGCTACATCACGGTGTATGCAAACGCCGGCCACACCTATATGTACGTCGACGGGATCCTGTACGACACAGCAGGGCGCAGCGGCGTCTACGCCTCGCGCTGGCAGGTCAGCCCGGTGGACAACAGCGGCTATGTGGTCCGCCACTGGCCCGGGCTATAGATGACGCGCCGGCGTCGAAGCGGCTGCGCCGATTAGCTGGGGGCTGACGCCAGATGGTCAGCACCGCCCTGAGCGTCGCCATCGCCATCGCGCTGCCGCTGGCGCTAGACGGTGAATCCGTCGCTGAAACCGGCGGGAACGGAACGGCGATCGCAGTCGTCTCGCTGGTGTCGATCGTCGCGGGATACGTGCTGCTGTTCGCGCTGTGGCGTTACGTGTTCAGCGCGAAGGCGAAAGCCAAGCGAAAGGAACCGCCCGACTGAGCACGTCGATGCGCCGGCCGCGAGCGAGCGTGCTGCTTGCCCTCACCGCGATGCTCGGACGAGCAGCTAGATCAGCCTGACAACGCGATTGTGCTCAGGACCGTCGCCGCGCCGGCCGACGCGTTGCGGACGATCAGCCTGAGCATCAACGACGCGTTGTGTAGGCGGCGCAGGCGCGAGGCGGTCGCTTTGCTGAACTGGATCTTGACGGTGTTGTGCCCCCCGGCCGTCGTCACCAGGATCGCTTTGCCGATTATCGTCTGCGGAGCGGTGCCTTTCGCCAGGCCCGTGGCCGGCGACCCGTGCAATCCGATCCGGCGCGCGACCGAGGTGGCGAGCAGCACCTCGAAGCGTCCGGTCACCCGTTCGTTGACCGAGTAGCGGATGACCAGGCCTTTGCGCACGACGTTGCGCAGCGACCTTGACACGATCGACGCGGTCGCCGTCGGTTTCACGGTGGATTGCGCCGTGCCGCCACTGCCGCCACTGCCGCCACTGCCGCCGCTCGACGACGACGAGGAGGAATTCGTGCTGCCGGGCGCGCCGCCTTGCGTGCTTTTACCACCGCCTTCGGGAGTGGATTCACTTGGCGGGGCCGGGCCGATGACGGTGATCGGCTTTGTCACACTCCTGGTGTTGCCACCGCCGTCTGTGACGGTGAGAGTGACTTCGTATGTCCCTCCGTAGGTGAATGAGTGGAACACGCTCGCGTCGCCCGCACCAGACACGGGGCCGGACCCGTCGCCGAAGTTCCATACGTAGTTCGTGGCTCCCAGGCTGACGTCTGACTCGGTCGCATCGAAGCCGACGACTTCCCCATTGCTAACGGGGTTAGGGGTAGCGAAGCGTGGTACGAGTGAAACCGCCGGGATGCACGCCACTCCAGGGTAGTCTTCGCTCAAGGCGACCTGATCGTACTCCGTGTTCAGGTAGTAGTCATCGCCGGCGATCTGCTGATTAAAGAGTGTCCCGGCTTCGGAGTCATTTGTTGGCGATGTTTCAGGCGTGCTACTTCCGCCGAGTTTTGGTTCGAACCAGTTGCGGCACTGGTCGGGCATCTCATTTCCTGCGTTCGCCTGCCCGGCCGGTGCGTACCAGCCGTTTAGCAGCGGATCGGTCTCGGTCGCGATCTGCTCGGCGCTGATCTCGTTGATGATTACGTCTGGCAGCCCCGAGTCGAAGTCTCCATCGGTGTCGAGCCCCGGGAGCTGGTTGGGCTCCTGCTGAAGTTCCCCGTTTTGGCAGTCGACTTCCCCGTGACGGGGGGTGAGGGCATCGGCGCGTCCGAGGGTTCCGGCGGTCCACGGTTGAGCGGCGTACAGAATCGTGCTTGCGCCCGAGCCGATGAAGGAGTGATAACTGCAGAAGCTGTGTTCGTAGCTTTCCGCCGATGAAGGTTTGCTGTCGGAGCAATGGCCGCTCACCGTTCCACCATCGGTGCATATAGTCACTCCGGGTGGCGTGAAGAGGAAGAAGATAGTGCCCAGCCCGGTTGGCAAGCCATTGGCAGCAATGAAGCGCGTCAGCTCAGTGCGCAGCTGCGCGTCGGTCAGGCAGGCAATGGATTCGCCGGTCGGATGAGGATCGACGCATCCGCTCCCCGGATAGGCCGTCCTGTCGGTTGAATCGCCCAGAAAGGCGGAGCGATAGGCGGCGCGACCGCCCGTGGAGTCGGTATACAGCGGTGCCACGGCGTAGACGTTTCCGAGCGAGCCGCTTTCGCTTCCAACATCCTGGAAGTACTGATTGATCAGTGTCTTCCAATCACCGTCGTATTGATTGGAGGGGTTCTGGGTCGGATCCCAGTAGATCGCATACGTTTTGTTGGAGTGCATCACGGGTCCGCCGTGGTATGTCAACGGAAGCGTGGGCTCTCCGGTGAAGGGCGTGACCGAGTGCGGCTCGACGCCGAACTGCGGCGAGCCAATCGGCGTGACCAGTGCCCCGGCGGGCGCAGGCGCAACGGCGAGCATGACGAGGGCACAGGCGCACAGACCGACAAAGCGCAGTTCGACCAGCAGTGAGGAGGGACGCCGATGAGGGGCCACGAGCACTTCATCGGCAGCGTGCCCGCGATGCCTTAGCCCGATGGACAGCTTGACCGGCAGGCTCTTCTGAGGACCCGCTCGCGGCCGGCTCTCGTTGGTGCTACAGGACCCTCGACGCCTCCCGCTCGGCTTCCAGCGCGTCTGGGTCGCTCACGGCGGCTTCGTCGGCTGCAGCCAGTCGCTGCCAGGGCCGGGTGCGCGCCAGCCAGAGCGAGGCTCCGAGGAGCAGGCTCGAGCACAGGATCCAGCCCAGGGCGGTCGTCCCGACGCCGACGTACTTCAGACCGGACGCGGCGATCACGAATGTGATGACCGGTCTGATGTACCGGTCCGGGGCGCTCGAGGACAGCAGCGAACCGACGAACACCGCCGGTACGCTGCCGATCGCCAGCGAGGCGGTGACGCCGAACTGGACGTGGCCGAAGGCCAGGGCTCCAAGCGCGGCAGCACCCGTGAGCGGGACCGCCTGGGTCAGGTCGGTGCCGACCAGCTGGTTTGCGCCCAGCATCGGGTAGAGGAAGAGCAGCATGACGATCATCAAGGAGCCCGAGCCGACCGAGGTCATCCCGACGACGATCCCGCCGATCATCCCGATCGCGACCGTGCGAAGGGGTCGCGGAACGACCGCGTGGACCACGCCCGTCCTGTCCTGCCCGCTGCGACGGTCCAAGACGTAGCGCAGCACCAACGCGCTGGCCCCTACCAGCAGCGCCGCGCCAAGCGCCACCTCGATGTTGTTCTGCGCCGCTTTTGCGTGGCCCATCACGTGCAGCAGGTATGCGCCGAGGAACGCCATCGGGACCGCGCCGAGCACCATCCAGCCGACCAGACGTAGGTTGACCGTCTTCTGGCGCAGGTGCACGGCGGCGCCGATCGGGCGCATCAACACCGCCGCGACAAGATCGCTCGAGATCGCGGTCGACGGCTGCACGCCGAACAGGAGGATCAGCATCGGGGTCATCAGAGCGCCGCCGCCGGCGCCGGTCATGCCGACCAGGAAGCCGACCACGGCGCTTCCGAGAATTATGTATGGATCGATGTGCATCGCAGTCCGTCGCGGTCCAAGGCACAAGCGGCCAACGCCCGCGCCACGCCCCCGGGCCGGATCATGCTACCGGCCCGGGACTCCTCACGCCGAACGCAAACCGGATCGTGGGCGCTAGCGGGAGTGGGCGCTGCTGGGCTGCCTAGCCTTGACCGCGGCCGCCTTACGGGCCTTGTAGGCGGCCATCGCCGCGTCATATGCGGATCGCAAGTCGGCGAGGGTTTCGTGGGCCGTCTGCCCAAAGTCAGGGAGGTCTTCCGGATTGGTGCTCGCGGGCGCCAGCATCCCGATCTCCAGGTGCGGCGCCGAGGAGATACCGACATCGCCGCAGCCAACCTCGGCGATCGGTTGGCCCGCGCTGACATGCGTGCCGACCGGCTCGAGGACCGGAGCGGCGTGGCCGTAGTAGATGTAGCGGCCCGCGTCGGGTCCGCTGTCGACGAGCAACACGGGTGCCTGTGCGCCGAAGCCTTCGAGACCCTCGTGGACGATCGTCCCACTCGCCACCGCGAGCTCGAGCAGCCGAGATCCGCATTGGTTCGCGCTCCCCCCGAGGTCGACGCCCTGATCCAGCGACCACGATCTCGTGGAGGCCACGCGGGCGAGCGGATCGAGCGGAAACACCCAGCCGCGCGTGCCCGCGGGGTAGGGGCTCCGGACGGTCGGCGGTGCGGTCGTCGTGCTCCCACCGGTCGCGCCGGTCGAGGACCCACTCGTGCTCGTAGGAGACGGTGCAGGCGGCGTGCCTGACACGGCCGTGCCGCCGGTGACGACGCCGAAGGCCGCCTGGACGATCGCCATGAGGCCCAGCAGCGAGACCAGTACGAGCGTGATCGCATACGTCGGTAGACGCCGTCGCAATGTCTGCCTCTCTCGTTGGCCGACGGGGTTAGCTGACGGGCTAGCGACTCGCGCCTCCCGCGGATTACCGCGGAACTCGCCCCAACAACTCGGTTCCCCCGCTCCGGGACACCGGTCCGGGATTAGGCGTGCGCAAGACTAGCGCAGCGGAGCGCCGGACTACGGGTGGGCTCCTCCAGGCCCGCCTGCCGTGGGCTTCCCGGCCGATAGATTGGGTCTGTGGCGACGCCGAAGCACCTGGATATGACGCTTCTCCCCGGCACCCAGGAGCTGCTCGCCCTCCAGGCCCGGGAACTGCCGCAGCGCGACGATCTGTGCGGCGCCTTCTGCGGCGCCCTGGCCCTGCACGCCGCGGGCATCGAGGAGTTCGGCGGCGAGGCCATCGACCAGGACGCCGTCGCGCTGGCGGCGGGGACCGTCGTCTCGGCGATGCGCGACGCCGGCAACCTGCCGCTCGGCGAGCGGGGCCGGCGCGACTACCGCCTCTCGCCCCCGTTGATCGACGATGCGGCGGTGTCCGGGACGACGGCGGGCGGACTGGCTCGTGCCGTCGAGCAGCTCTCCGGCGGAGCGCTGGCGGCGCTCCCCTACACGGGCCCGTGGAACACGAGCGCCCTCGCCGGCCTGTTCGACCTCGCCGCTGGTCTGGAGCGTGCCGTGACGTTCGTGGCGAACCTGGCCACCGGACCCCTCTGGGGTGCCGGCGCCCGCGCCGGCCAGCTGCTCGCCTATCTGTTTGACGGCGAGCAGGCAGGCCCTCCAAGCGATTGGGAGGTCGGCCACTTCGTCTGCGTGATCGGCCGCGTCCGCGGCCCGCGTGGCAGCCTCTACGCGGTTGCCGACACCTACCCGTCGCTGGGCAGCGACGGCGTGCATCTGCAGCCGCAGGAGCACCTCGCGATCGCGCTGCAGCGGCCGGGAATGGCGCCGGGCGGCCTGATCGTCGTGGCGTCGGTGGAGGACGCCGCCGCGGTGCGCTCCCACGCCGGCGCCCTTGGCCTGAACGAGGGCGCCTGGGACAACGGCACGGTCACGCAAGGGATGCTGCGGTGAGCGCGGCCGACCTGGTCGCGCTCGTCTGTTGCGATTTGGGCTCGATCGTGCGCGGGCGTTCGCTGCTCGCGTCCGAGCTCGGCGAGCGGCTCGACGTCGGCGTCGGCTGGGTGCCCGCGAACCTTTTGCTCACCCCGCTCGGCGCACTCGCCGAGTCCGGGCCGTTCGGCTCGACCGGCGACCTGCGGCTCCTGCCGGACGTCGACACGCGCGTACGCGTCGAGGCGAACCCTGGCGAGAGCGCGCTCGACTTCGTGCTGTGCGACATCGTCGAGACGGACGGCCAATCGTGGGATTGCTGTCCGCGGCGCTTCCTGCGTGAGGCCATCGATGAGCTCGAGGGCGAGCTCGGCGCGCGTCTTTCGTCGAGCTTCGAGCACGAGTTCCAGCTGGTGAGCGACGCGCCCGCCGCGCTGGCGTTTTCGTTGGAGGCGCAGCGACTCGCGGAGCCGTTCGCGGGCGAGGTGATGGGGGCGCTGCTCGAAGCGGGCGCACAGCCCGAGCGCTTTCTGCCCGAGTACGCCCCGCACCAGTTCGAGATTCCCGTGCAGCCCGCCGAGGGGCTCGCGGGCGCTGACCGTAGCATCGTGCTGAAAGAGGTCGTACGGGAGGTCGCCCGCCGGCATGATATGCGAGCGAGCTTTGGGCCGCTGGCGGACCCAGCCGAGGCGGGCAATGGCGTGCACATCCATCTCAACCTGCTCGATGCCGCCGGACGGCCCCTGCTCTACGACCCCTCGCAGCCGGCGTGCCTGAGCGAGCTCGGCGCGCGCTTCGCGGCCGGAATCCTGCTCCACGCACGAGCGCTGAGCGCGCTCAGCGCCCCGAGTCCTGTCTCGGCCGCACGGCTGACTCCCCACCGCTGGAGCGTCGGCGCCGTCTGCCTGGCCGAGCGCAATCGTGAAGCGCTGCTGCGCATCCCGCCGCTCGTCTCGCTCGGCGGCGCCGATCCGGCGCCACAGCTGCGCCTGGAGTACCGCGGCGCCGACGCGACCGCCAATCCCTACCTCGCGCTCGGGGCGATCGTCCGCGCGGGACTCGCCGGCGTGCGCGCTGGGCTGCCCGCGCCGCCGATCCTCGACCGCGACCCGGCGGAGCTCGATGACGCCGAGGCCGACCGCTTCGGAGTCGGCGCTCTGGCGAGCTCGCTCGAGGACTCGTTGCTGGCGCTATCGCAGGACGGCGCGGTGCGCGGGTGGATGGGAGCGCTGCTGTATGACGCGTACGTCGCCGTCAAGCGCAGCGAGCTGGAGGCAGTGGCGGACTTGGACCTGGAGGAGGTGTGCCGACGCTATGCAGCGATCTACTGACGCGCTGCTCGAGCGGCTGCTCGCGGCCATCGAGCGCGAGCTCCCGCAAGCGATCGCCCTGCGCCGGCGGCTGCACGCCAAGCCCGAGCTGGCGCATGCCGAGGAGGGCACGGCCGCAGCCATCGCGCATGAGCTGCCGGTGCCGTGCGCGGTGGTCGCCGGGACCGGCCGCATCGCCCGGGTTGGCCCCGCCGGCGAGGCCGCCGTCGCCGTGCGCGCGGAGCTCGACGGCCTGCCTGTGCAGGAGCGCACCGACTCTGCATACCGCGCCGGCGGCGGCGTGATGCACGCGTGCGGGCACGACGTCCACATGGCGGCCCTGGTCGCGCTCGCTCGCGCTGCGCAAACGCTCGGCGACGGGCTTCCCGTGGCGCTGCTGGCAGTCTTCCAACCGAGCGAGGAGGCCTATCCCTCCGGCGCCGAGGAGCTCGCGCGCGGCGAGCTCGCGCGTCTGGCGCCGACCGCGGTCGTCGCGGCGCACGTACATCCGGAGCTGCCCTGGGGAACCGTCGCGCTGGATCCCGGCGCCGTCAACGCCTCGTGCGACGCCGTGGAGATCACGGTCGAGGGCGAGCCTTCGCACGGCGCCTACCCGCACCACGGCCGCGATCCGATCCTGGCGATCGCGCACGTCGTCGTCGCTCTGCACGCACAGGTGGGGCGGCGGATCGATCCGCACGGGCCGGCGGTGCTGACCGTCGGCGTGATCGAGGGCGGGGGCGCCGAGAACGTGATCCCGTCGGTCGCCCGCGCGCGCGCCGCCATTCGCGCGCATCGACCCGCCGATCGCCTCGCGCTGCGAGCGATGGTCGAGGAGGTCGTCTCCGGCATCGCATCGGCCCACGGCTGTCGCGGCAGTGTGAAGCTCGTGCCGGGCGAGCCGGCGCTGGAGAACGATCCTGCGATCGTGGCGCGCGCCCGTGAGCTGCTCTCCCGCGCCGGCCTCGACGCCGCCTGTGAGTGGCGCACCTGCGGGTCGGACGACTTCGCCTTCTACGGCGCGCTGGCGCCGCTTGCGATGGGCTTTGTCGGGCTCGACGGCGCCGAGGGCTTTCGCACGCGACCGCTGCACCATCCGGAGCTGCTGCCACCCGACAGCGCCGTCGGAGCCGTCGCGCGCGTCCAAGCTGTGCTCTATCTCGCCGCCGCGTCGACGCTCGTGGCCGCCCCGCATGTGTCCAGCTGAGGTTTCAACTTCCCACGCGCGGGAATCCGAGGGGCAGGATGTCGATCGGACGCTTCGGCCCCGAGCTTACGATAACGCTGCGCCTCGATCCGTACGCTCCGCGTGCGGCGCGCTACCACGTTGCCCAGGTAGACCGACCCTCTCCCGATCTGCGCGATGCGGTGGTGCTGCTCACGAGCGAGCTCGTCACGCGCGCCGTCCAGCAGAGTGAGCAAGCTTCCGACGCCGCGATCGAGCTGCGCGTATGGATGCCCGCGGACGTCGTGCGCGTCGAGCTGCAGGCGTCGAACGAGCTCCTGCCGGCGCCCGAGACAGATGCGCTCGACTACGGCCTGCTGCTCCTCGATCGGATCGCCGATCGCTGGTCGATCGACCACGCTGGTGACCTCGCGTGCATGTGGTTTGAGATCGATCGGCATCCAGTGGTCGCACCGGATCTCGGGCCTTCCGGCGGGCGCCGCGCGCACGCGAGCGCCGTCGCCCGGTGAGGAGTCGGGGCACCCGACTCCCCGATGGGCCATGATAGGCGGGTGACTCTCGTTGATGCTCGCGATGCGCCCGTGCCACTTTCCGACACTGGCAGCGGCCCGATCGAAGACTCGGCCCGAGGGGATCGTCCAGCGGCGGTCGCGACGTTCGACCGTGTCGCGAACGTGCTGGTGACAGTGGTGCCAATCGGACTGGTGGGCATGGCTGCGTGGATGGCGTGGGGCGGCGCCTTGCACTGGCCGGATCTCGTCGTGCTGGCTGTCACCTACCTGCTGACGGGCCTGGGGGTGACGGTTGGCTTCCACCGCCTTCTCACCCACCGAAGCTTCAAGACGAGTCCGCCGATGAGAGCACTGCTGGCCGCACTGGGCTCGGCGGCGATCGAGGGTCCGGTGATCGAGTGGGTCGCCAACCACCGCAAGCACCACCGCTTCTCCGACCAGGCGGGCGATCCGCACAGCCCCCATGTCGACCACGGCCACGGCTTGCGCGGCGCGCTCGGTGGCCTCTTCCATGCGCACGTCGGATGGATCTTCAAGGGCGAGGCGATGGCGAGCGAGGAGCGCTATGCGAAGGATCTACTGGCGGATCCGGTCGTGCGCTTTATCGACCGCACGTTTCTTCTGTGGGTGCTCGCCGGGCTCGCGTTCCCGTTCGGCCTCGGCGTTGCGCTCACGGGCTCAATCGTCGGCGGGCTGACCGGCCTGCTGTGGGGCGGAGCGGTACGCCTGTTCCTGCTTCACCACGCCACCTTCTCAATCAACTCGCTGTGTCATTTCTTTGGCCGGCAGCGGTTCGCGACCGGGGACGAATCGCGGAATCTACGGTGGCTCGCCCTACCCACGTTGGGCGAGGCGTGGCACAACAACCACCACGCCTTCCCGACGTCGGCTCGTCACGGTCTTCGCTGGTGGCAGCTCGATCCGTCCGCGTGGTTGATCGCGGGTCTGGAGCGCTCGGGCCTCGTGTGGGACGTCATTCACGTCAGCCACGAGCGCGAGCTGGCCAAGCTGGCCGCAGGAGACCCGACTCCCGGCTAGGAGCTCGCGAGGGCCTGTCCAGCGTCGCCAGGATGCGCGCTTCAGGCTGCTCCCGCCGGCGTGCATCACGAGTTGCGAGCTTTGGACATCAGTCCTGCAACGCGACGGCGGGCGCCACGCCGGCGGCGAGATAGCCGGGGATCGCGAGGATGGCGATCGCAGTCACGCTCACAACCGCGAGGCTGAAGACTGCCGGCGCCCCGGCAAAGGAATACACCACGGGGAAGTTGACGGTGTTGGCGAGCGCACGGTCAGCCAGCCGCTGGCCGTAGAGGCCGAACAGCGCGCCGGTGCTACAGCCGACGCCGAGCAACACCAGGCTCTCGAGCAGGATCGTGCGCCACAGCGTGGCGCGGGAGAATCCCTCGAGCTTCAGCTTCGCTAGGCGCGGCCTACGCTGCCAGACCACGCCGCCGATGGCGGCGGCCATCGCGAGCACGGCGACGAGAAGGATCAACGTCGCGATCTGAGTCAGGCGTCCGAGAGCCTGACGGCTGAGCGCTGCCTGCCTCGCGGCGTGCTCACCCCCGGTTTCGACGCCGAGCCCCGAGCCCGGACCGAGCGCTCGTTCGATCTCGCGAGCAGCCCGTGCCGGGAAAAAGCCTGGATCGAGCAGGATGCTGTAGGCGCTCGTATCGCGGCTTGCCCAGGCACGCGCGTAGTCGGTGGCGTTCATGATGACGGCGCCGGGTACCCACCCGATGTTGGTAGAGAGCGCGGCGACGCGAAAGCGTGTTGGGGCGGGGGACGGCAGCGTGAACGCCTCGCCGACCCGCAGGTTGTGTTCGGCGGCGAGCGCTCCCGAAAGCACGAGCCAGCCACCTCCACGTACGCGTTCGCTCGCCTGCCGCACATTGCCCTGCACCAGCTGACCTGCCGGTAGCAGCGGCGTGGCCTGGCGAGGCGGGGCGATCACCAGCACACGCCGCTGCCTCCAGTCCAAGAGGCCGCTGCGATATAGGCGCACCGTCCGCACGCCCGGCAGACTCTGCAACCTGGCCTGCTGCGTCGGCGGGAACGGTGTTGTGTCGAGCAGGTTGTACGACCCGGCCGGGGCGACCCACACGTCCGTGGACACGTTCGTTTCGGCCGCCGCGCCCTCGAGACCGTTGAGCAGGTCGCCGTGGGCGCCCTGCAGGGCGACGCTGCCGAACACTGCGAGCGCGCCCGTCGCCGCGACCGCGACGGCTCGCGCGCGTTCGGCGCTGAGCTCCATCGCGGCGACATGCGGCGCGACGCCCGTGCTCACGCGCGCGAGTCGCCTGAGGAGGGCGAGTGTCACCCCGAGCGCGAACGGCAGGATCAGGAGCAACGCTAGGAGGAGCAGGACCATCGCGGGAACTGCCGCGTCTGAGAAGGCCAGCAGCAGCGCGTTCGCGCCCACGAGGCACGCCACACCAGCGAGCGCGCCTCGGCCGTTGTGCCCGGGGCCACCGTTGCGTTCGCGTGGGCTGCCCGCGGTCAGAGGGTCGCGTGTCAGGCGGTCACGGAGGGGGCTCAGCACCGCGACGATCGCGGCGAGCATCCCGCCGGCGGTGGCGATCACGACGCTCTGCAGGCTCACGACGCGCTCGGTACCGAGCGCGAAAGCCAGCGACAGGAACGCCGGGTTGGAGTGCAGCACGTGGATCGAGAGCTCATCCCCGAGTGCGAGCCCCAGGAGACAAGCGGCGACACCGAGTATCGCCGCGTCGAGGAGGAGCACACCGATCACGGTCCGGGTGCGGTACCCGTCACGGCGAAGATCGATGACCAGCCGCCGGCGTTGCGGGACGGTGAGGAGCATCGCGTTGAACGCAAAGAGAAACCCCACGAGGGCGCTGATCAGCGCAAACACCATGGTCGACTGGTCGACCGCGACGGCGGCCTTCGCGAACAAGCTCTCGTCGTAACCGGCTGGCTCGACGTTCAGCCTCCCGGCCGCGATCCGTTGGAGTGCGGCGCGCACCCGAGGTTCTGCTCCCACTACGGGCTGCACCAGGATGCGACTGACGCGGCCCGTCAGACCCGTCATTTCCTGTACGTAGCCCAAGGGAGCGACCGCGACGGGGCTGGAGGCCAGCGGCCCGATCTGGCGCTGCGAGAGCAGCCTGTAGAGGGGCGCCTGGGCGCTGCGCCCGGCCAGTTGGAACGTCACTTCCTGACCAAACTTGGTGACGCCGATGTTGCGGGCGAGGGGGGCCGGCAGGACGACGGCGCCAATGCCTCCAAAGGGTTCAAGCGCGAGGTGCCGCAGGAGGGTCCCGCGCAGCTCAGAGGAGCTCGGGTCGGCTCCGACGAGCTCGACGGACTCCTTGCCGCGAGGGCCTATCGCGTTCGCGCCGGCTTCCAACAGGGGAGCGGCGACGTGCACCCCGGAGGTAGCACGAACCTGGGCGAGGACGCTCTCCGAGAATCCCTGCGGGTCGCGCGTCAGGAGCTGCAGAGTCGCGTTGCCGAGGATTCCCTTGGACAGCGCCGTCACGGAGCTCGGCAGGCTTGAACTTGAGATCTGTGACGCGAACAGCAGCGCAACGCCGGCGGCGATCCCGACGAGCGCGAAGCACTCCTGCACCAGCCGGGCGCGCATGCGCACGCGGTAGAGATGCAGCGCGTTCCACGGGCTCACAGCCGCGGTGTCTCGAGGTCACCACGTGGATGCAGGCGGGCCGGGCCGTTGGGGCAATGCAGGAGCCTGCCGTCCTGGAGGGTGAGGACGCGGTCTGCGCATCGAGCGGCCATCGGATCGTGGCTGACAAGCACAACGGCGAGGCGGCGCTCGCGACATAGCTCTGTGAGCAGCTCCAGTGCTTCGCAGCCACGCTTGCTGTCGAGGCTGCCGGTTGGCTCGTCCGCGAGGAGCAGGGACGGCGCGGTGGACAGGGCGCGAGCGATCATCACCCGCTGGCGCTCGCCCATCGAGAGCATCTCTGAGCGGTGATGCAGGCGCTCGCTGAGGCCGAGGCGTTCCAGCAGCGGTGCGATCTCGCGCCGCGCCTGACGCCAGGGTTTCGTGGCGAGAAGCTTCAAGGAGGCGTTATCGATCGCGCTGACACCGGGCAACAGGTCGAAGTTCTGGCGAATGAACCCGAGCTCTGCCAGTCGGAAGTGCGAGGCCTCACGCTCTGAGAAGGAGGATATGTCCCGGCCTGCGACCAGGACCCGGCCGGCCGTCGGCTTCAGCAGCGCGGCGATCATCAGCAGCAGCGTCGTCTTGCCCGACCCGCTCGGGCCGTACAGGGCGACCATCTCACCGGCGTTGATCTCGAGGGTAACGCCGTCGACCGCACGGACGGTTTCGCCGCCAACGGCGGGGTAGTGCTTCACGAGCTCATTCAGCTGCAGCACGCGCTCTCTCCGTCCTCGCCCGGCGCGGAGCACGTCAGACTCAGTCGGAGACCGTGCCACTCACCCGCACGGTGATGGCGTAGTTTGACCGTTGGATCGTGCCGTTGAAGCTCAGACCAGAGCCGCGGGCACCGCGGTAAGCGCCCGTGCCGCGTCTGATCGACATCGACCCGGAGAAGCTGGCGGTGTGGCTGCCGCGGTGGTAAGCGGCGTTGGCGTATCCCGAGATCGAGCCACCGCCCGGATAGATGTTGACTTCGGCGGTGACGCTGCTAGTGGAGGCGATCGTCAGGTGAACATAGATCGCGCCGCCGACCGTGCCCGACGCGGTGCCCTGCTCGTTCAGCGTGAAGCCGTGTTTGCTGCTCAGGCGAAGTCGCGCAGTCTCATTCAGATCGAACGTCCGCGCGGCCAACCCGATCGGGGTCGCCGCCGCTGAGATTCCGGCGCGCACCAGCCCGGGACCGGAGCACAGGGCGAGCGACGCTGCCGCGGCGCTCACGACGGTGGCGAGGCCGCGGCTGCTCATGGCGGGCATGGGACGGTGGCGAGCGCGCGGCCGGTCGTGGCATCCGCATAGGTGAATTCGGCGGCAAACGGGAAGCCGCCCGCCGGACACCTGGAGGGCACCTGCAGTGCGTCCTGCTCGCGGGTCCGGTACCGGGAGGCAGCCCCGACGGTCAGCGAGAACGTGGCCAGGGACGCGTCGGGCTCGAGCGGCAGCGTCGTGATGGCGGGTATCGCCATCACCATCTCTTCTCCGTACGGGGCAGGGGCAAGCAGAACCTTGCCGGTGAGCACGATCCGCCGTTCCAGCGGCGTGTAGCCTTGGGCCAAGATCAGGAGCGTTGGCTCGAGGCCCTGCAGAGGACCGAGGAACGCCGTGAGGGCGATGCTCTCGGCGAGGCGCTGGGATCCTGCGTGTGCCACCGCAAGCGCATGCCCGCTCCCAAGACGCGATGTAGCGGGACAGCCGGCGAGGCCACGGGCCCGCAGGCGCGCGACCGAGCAACTCTGCAGCCTTGGTATTTCGAGCGTTAGCCCCGCCGGAAACCTCACGGTCGCCCGGCGGACCGGCGAGGGCACCCCGAACTCCCCCCCGCTGTAGCGGATCGTGACCGTCAGGGCCGCCCTCGCGCCCAGCCGATCGGGCGACAGGGACGCCGTGACGGTCGCCGAGGTCACCGTCGGGGTGGGCGACATCACCGGGTTGGGCGATGGCACCGAGTAGCCCATCGCGTTGGAGCCCGTGAGCGCCGCGACGGTGAGGAGGGCGGCGGCCGCCGTGCGACGGGCGTGCACCGCGGCCAGCCGATCGAGTCCAGGGGCGATCGGAGGTCGTCTCTGCACTACTTGCCCGGGCAGGGAGCGGTGTACGTGTCGGTGCTCGAGCTGCCATCGAGGTAGCTGATCGTCACCTTGAACGGGAACCCGCCCTTCGGACAGGTCTTCGGGACGATCAGGCCCTTGACATGCACGAGCTTCTGTTTGCCATGAACCGTGTGGTAGTAGGCGACTTTCTGGCTGCCGATGGTGAGGTAGTTCGTTTCAATTGACGCGTACGCCGCTCCGGGGAGGGTGGGGATCGGTGGTACTTCGAATTCGACTCCTAAGCCGTAGGGCTTGGGGCCGTGGACTTCTTTGGCGAGGATCACCAGTTCCAGCGAGACGGGGCTGGTTCCCTGCGCGTAGATCAGGAACGCGAGATGTCCGTTTTCCTTGGGCGCGAGGAAGAAGTCGAGGGTGTATGGCTCTTTGATGAATTCTTTGGCGATTTCGACGAGGCCGCGGCCGCCGCCGAACCCGATACGAGAGTCCGCGGGACAACCGCTCGGACCGTTCTGTTCGAGCATCGCCTTCTGGCACGTGCCGGCGCCGCTCACATCGACTCCCAGGCCCGCGGGCCCGTATGCCAGGACGTGCCCAACGGGGGTCGGCACGCCTCCGTCGGTGGCGAACACGGCGCTCGCGGAAAGGTTGGTGGGGGCGCCGAGCTTGTCCGGGGTGAAGTAGCTCGTGATGGTGAACGTCTCCGACGCAAACGCGATCGCTGCGCCGATCAGGCACGCACAGCCGACCAGGACCAGCACAGTGAGCCGAACTCTGTTTCGCATGGCTATCTCCTAATCCATCGTTGACGCTTGCTTTTGGGCAAGACCTCGCGCCGGCACGCCGGCCCGAGGTGCGATCGGCGTGGCTCTATGCAGTCGCCGCGAGCCCGATTTAGGGCGAGTCTGCGGCTGCGGTGCCTGGCGGCGTGGCGGCTCTCGCGGCGGCCGCGAGGGCTTCGTAGAGCGCGGCAAGCTCATCGCCCGTGGGGATCGCGTCGGGGTCGAGCAGGGCCTGTATCTGAAGCCCGTCGGCGATCGCGATGAGGTAGGAGGCGATGACTTCCAGGAATCGCGGTGGCAGTTGGCTGCCGCGCTCGCTGGCCGCTACGGTTTGCACGGCCCGGCGACGCTGCTCGGCGTAATGATCGACGAGCTGGCGGCGCAGCTCGGGTGAGCGACGTGCCTGCAGTATCGCCTCCAGGCCCATGACGAACGCCGGCTGCGCCGCGGGGATACCGTCGATCAGCGGGCGGGAGCGGGCGGCGAACTGCTGCAGCGGTTCGGCGTCCGGGTCGACATCTACGTCCATGGCACTGTCTTTCCAGTCCAGAAAGAACTCCAGGACCGCCTGGTTGAGCAGCTTTTCGCGGCTGCCGAAGTGGTAGTTGATTGCCGCGACGTTCGTACCCGCTGTAGCCGCGAGCTCGCGTACAGTCGCGCCCGCGTAGCCGCGCTCGCCTACCAGCTGCTTCGCCGCCCCCACGAGAGCTGCCTTGGTGTCCTTGCTCGCCATCATTCGTACAAACGATCATATGAGCTGCTCTGGTGTCCTTGCTCGCCATCATTCGTACAAACGATCGTATCATACGGGCGTTTGTTTGTACGCGTATGCCGCGATCGTTGTCGGGGCTCCTTCATGTGTAGGCGGAGACACCTGCCGGCGATGGCAAACCCCGGGCCCGATGCAGTCTGCGTTCGTCCGAGGACTCCGACACGCAGGCGCTCATGGCAACGCGCCAAGGCCTGCCGGGCGCCGGACTGCCAGTGGGCCTTCTATGACGCTCGCGCAACCGCTCAGGCGTCTGGTGCGAGGTGGCCGTCTGCGGCAACCGCACGAAGGTCCGCGCCTACCGCGAACGCGCGCCTCGCGCCGGTCGCTGACGGTTTGGCGAAACCGAGATACACCGGCTGAGTCCGGACTCGATCCTCTCCCCTTCCTGCGACCCCATCATTCGTTCCCCCACAATCGCCCTTCTTCAAGGCAGAGCGACGGGTCGCAGAATGTCCGACCGATCCGTGGGATCTCGGATCGCCGCGGAGCTCGGTTTGGTCGGGATGGTCGGTGCGGGCAACGTGCCGATACGGGCAATCAGCTGATCCCATTGCGCCGCGGTCGCTTCACCGCTCCCCACTAGCGGTGGGGGTGCTGTGCGCCCGGCGCCCGCCGAATGCGCGACCTTGGTAACGCTGCTCTTCGGAAGGGCCGTCCCGTGCTTGGGGGCCGGTGAGAAGTCGATCTCGATGTAGTCGGCGTGGTCTGCCCGCGCGAGCGTGCTGGGCGCACCGCGGTAGTGCATCAGGCTGACGATCCGCCGGGGGACGAACTCGCCCCGCAGTGTGAGCAGCGTGCGTATGGTCGTGTCGGTGATCGACCCCGCGCCCTGATGACCGGCGATCGGGACGCCGTTGATTTGCGCGATGGCGACCCCGTCGGCGACGTGACCTACGGCTGTGTAACCCGAGACGCGATAGGAGCCGCGTCCACAGCGCTGCCCTCCCACCGCTGGCTTGAGCCCGCTGCGCGAAAGGAACGCGAGTGGCGCCAATACGCGCCTGTCGATCACCCCAGAGGCAACTGCGGCGCGAAAGCATCGGGGCATGGCGATTCCCGGGTCGGACAGGATGTCCCGCTGCAGCTGGCTCTTGGACAGAAGGAACACATCGCTCGCGGTCGCGCCGAGCAGGTTCGATTCTCCTTTTGCGCGCTGCGGGTGCAGCGCGGTGTTGAGCAGTACCCAGTTGGCGAGAATCGGAGCAGGATCAATCGTATTCGGGTCGCCCGCCGGGCGGATCGCGAAGCGCAGATGTCCATCCTTGGCTCCGCGCGGGGCACGTACGTGCCCGAGCACCGTGCCTTTCGTGACCAGCGAGCCTACGCGCAACCGCAGCACGTGATCGGCCAGGCCCGGTCGCCGCTCGGCCCCGGCGGCGGTGCGCGCCTCCTCGGCCAGCGCATCCGGGTTGCCGGGATGGGCGAACAGGCGGACCTTGCCTAGGGCCGGAAGCGTCGATGCGCCGGACCACGCCGGGGTGGAGACTCCACCGCCACTGGCACCAGCGCCCTTCTTTGCCCGGTTGGGCGTCTTGACCGTGAGGGTGAGCGGGAGCTGGACACCGACGTTTGCCGCATGACCGGGAGAGCCTTCGTATGCGTTTGCGCTTGCAGCCACGAGCGCTCTGACCGGCGTGTGCGGCGCCTTCGGCGGGTTGTAGGTGCGAGCGATGCTGCCAAGGCCTGCGTAGGTGAACAGGTCGCCGTAGATGTCGCGCAGAACGACGTACCTGCCGAGCTTGCGGGAGCGTCCGAGCTGCATGATCCGCCCGTCCTGTACGGCCACCACGGCGGCATTCGGAGCGCTCATCAGATCGACCAGCTGCAGCGCCTGGGCTGCCTCACCGTCCGCGCCGGTCGCGGTCGCCGCCGCGGCGCGCGGCGAGGGAGGCGCGGAGGAGCCCGGCGTCACCGACACCGAGCGGCCGGGCGCCGTCCTGCCTGCGGGCGCCGTCGCATGCGCAGTGGCACTCGACGAGGAGGCGACGGGGACGAGCGCCCCCCACGCGACGTGCCTCCCGGTCACGGGCAGCCCGGCGCCGATCAGGCCGGTGAGCGTCCCGATCAACAGCTTCGGATAGGTCGAGATCAACTTGGCGCGCAGGAGCACCGAGCTCAGGTATTCATCGGAGTGGTTGTAGGCCAGGATCGCCGCGCGCAGGTTGCTCTGCACGCCGGCGGCGCGCAGGTAGCGGGCCGCGGCGAAGATCGCGTCCACCGGGTTGTAGGGGTCGGCATAACCGGCGTTCAGAGCGTCCACCCCGTACTGGACCCACGTCGCCGGCATGAACTGCATCCAACCCACGGCGCCCGCCGTCGATACCGACAGATCGCTGCCGTAGTCGGTCTCGATTTCGTTGATCGCGGCGAGGATCTGCCAGGGCACTCCGTACTGGGCGGCGGCGGCCTGGTAGATCGGAAGCAAGAACAGCGGGATGCGGTAGTAGGCGAGCGCCTGCGCCGAGGCCGCGGAGCTGGCAAGCTCCGCCGCGAGCGCTCCGGCCCCGGCGGCCACGACTTGCGGCGCCGGCGCCACGTCATTGCTGGCAGATGAGGCGCCACCCTTCGACGTATTCGTGGCGCGCGCGCCAGATTTGGCCCGCGTCGGGGTGACATCGCGCCTTCGGGCACCACCTTTCGGCGCGCTCGTGCCGCCCGTGCTCGGCTTGGCATGCGTCGAGGTGACCTTTCGGCTTACCTTTCTGGTGGCTGTTGTCTTCTGCCTGCGTTCCAGCACGACAGCCGGACGTTCTGAGCCAGCGGGCGCCGGTGTGGTGGCCTGCGGGCCCGTGGAGGCGCTCGCGGGCGAGGTGGCCGACGGCTCGCCTGTGCCTCCTTCCCGAACGGCCGGCGGGCGCGCGTTCTGAGCACCCGCGCCTGTGTTGGGCGTGGTGGCCGGCGTCACGGAGGTTTCAGGAGGAGTGGGAGAGCCCGCAATTCTGTCGGCGCCCGACGCTCCACCGGACATGAGCCCCAGGCCGACTGCGGCGATCACGCTCGCGGCGAGAGCGCACAGCACCGGGCGCCACACCCGGTGACGGGGGTTGCCCAAAGGCGGCGTGCACCAAACTGGATTTTCCTGCGGTCGTCTCATGGTCGCGCTCGGCGCGGCTATCGATCAGCCGAATTCGCCGACCGGGTTCACATCGGCCACAACCGCACCGACGACAAGATCCGTCAGCGCGCGTGCAAGTCGAGACCAGGAGGCTGCCACGCTGGGCACGCGAGGAAGCCAGCTCTACTCGCCCCAAAAAATGGTCGCACCCGGCGGGCGGGGCGGCGACGGGCTTCTTAGCTACGGCGCACGCCGGCGCCGCATCAGCGTGCCGAGCTAAACGGCCATGGGCGATCCTGGACTCGAACCAGGGACCTCTTCCTTATCAGAGAAGCGCTCTAACCAGCTGAGCTAATCGCCCGCGCGCGCCGATTCTAGCGGCCGTTTCCGCCTCCGCTCTGCTTGGCTGGCCGCGGGGACGGCTTGGACGGGTGTCTGGCAGAGTGGCCCCTCTGCCAGCAGCGTCGCCGGCCGTCCGCCCGCTCAGGCTACAGCGCGTGGGCGAAGCCGACGGGCCAGCTCGATCGCCTCCTCGGGCGTGGCGAAGGAGAGCTCCGCGCGGTATCCACCGTCGCTCGTCGCCTTTACACGCACCTCCGCGCCCAGCGCCGCGCCCAGCGCCTCGGCCATCTCCCGCGCAGCGTGCTCCTGGTCGGGGTGCGGCTGCGCTGCGGAGCGGCGGCGGGCGGGCCCACGGCCTGGGGTCCCTGCCTCCGCGTTGCTCTCGCGAGCCCGCGATTCGGCGGTCCGCACGGACCATCCCTCCTGCACCGCCCTTCGCGCAATGCTTCGGCGCGCGCCATGGTCCTCGGCCAGCAGTAGCGCGCGGCCGTGCCCCTCGCTGAGCGCACCCTGTTGCAACAGCTCGATGGTCTCCTCCGGGAGGTCGAGCAGGCGCATCAGATTGCTCACCGCGACGCGGCCGCGCCCGACCCGCCGCCCCACCTGCTCGCGCGTCAGGCCCAGCTCCTCGACCAGCGCCACGCACGCGCGCGCCTCCTCGATCGGGCTGAGATCCTCGCGCGCCACGTTCTCGATCAATGCCAGCTCCAACGCTTCTGCGTCCACGCGCTGGCGGACGAGTGCCGGGATCGTCTCGAGGCCCGCGATTCGCGCCGCGCGCCAGCGGCGCTCGCCAGCGATCAGCTCGTAGGTCCCACCGGCCTTGGGACGCACGAGCACGGGCTGCAGCACTCCCCGCTCGCCGAGCGAGCCGGCCAGCGCCTGCAGTCCCTCCTGGTCAAAGCGGCTGCGAGGTTGCTTGGGATTGGGCGCGATCAGCTCGATCGGCAGCTCGCGCAGCTCCTGCTCCTGCGGCTTCCCTCCCTGCGCGGAGACCGACAGGATCGCCTCAAGGCCCCTGCCCATGCCCGGCCTTGGCTTAGCCACGCGCCGCCACCTCCTTGGCCAACTCGAAGTACGCCGCCGCGCCCGCGCTATGCGGGTCGTGATGGGTCACCGGCAGGCCATGGCTCGGTGCCTCGCCGACCCTCACGTTGCGCGGGATCACCGTAGAGAAGACCAGATCGGAGAAGTGCCCTCTGACCTCGCGCTCCACGTCCTGCCCCAGCCGCGTGCGGCTGTCGTGCATCGTCAGCAGCATCCCGGCCACGGTGAGGCGGGGGTTCAGCTCGCGCTGCACGAGCGCAAGCGTGTCCAGCAGTCCCGCCAATCCCTCGAGCGCAAAGTACTCAGTCTGCACCGGGACGATCACCTTGTCGGCGGCCACCAGCGCGCTCACCGTCAGCGGCCCCAGCGACGGCGGACAATCCAGCAGGACGTACTCGAAGCGGTCCCTGACCGGTGCCAGACACTCCTGCAGGCGCTGCTCAAAGCCTTCCATCCGAGGCAGCTCGACGTTCGCGCCGGCCAACCCCGCTCCGGCCGGCAGCACCATCAGCCCCGGCACGCTCGTCTCGGTCAGCGCCTCCTCGGCCGTCGCCTCGCCCGTGAGGACCTCGTACAGGCTCGGCGTCCGCGTACGCGGGATCCCCAGCCCAACCGTCGCGTTGCACTGCGGATCCACGTCCACCAGCAGCGTCCCGTAGCCGGCCTCCGCGATGCACGCGCCGACGTTCACCGCCGTCGTCGTCTTTCCCACGCCCCCCTTCTGGTTGGCGATCGCGTACACGGTGCCCATACCATGGAAGCTAGCGGCGATCACGGTCAGACGGGCTCTCCCTGCTCGCATTTACCTCGCAGCACGCGCGCTCGCGTCCTCCTTCAAGCGCCGATTGGCCGCTTGCGCGCCATTCCCGCCCGGCGCGGGAACCGCGCCGGCGGCTCGCGGACCTTCAGGTACACGTGCAGATGCCTGTCGGTCGCCGACTCGAACGGCTCGACCCTGCGGACCTCCACGAGCCGCAGGCCGAGCTCGTCGGCCGCCCGCGCCGCCGCTTCCTCATCCCGCGGGACCCGCTTCCCGCGCCAGTCCACCAGCGTCCCCCCCAGCCGCAGCAGCGGCGCCGCGTACTCGAGCACCACCGGTTGGGCGGCGACTGCGCGCGCCGTGACGACGTCGTGTTGCCGTACGCCCTCGCCCCACTCCTCCGCCCGCTCGCACACCACGCGTGCGTTCTCTACGCCGAGCGCGGCCAGGACATCGTTCATGAACGTGCACTTGCGCCGTTGGCTCTCCACCAGCCTGAGCTCGCTCGCGGGGAGTGCGACCGCCAGTGCCAGCCCCGGGAATCCAGCGCCCGCGCCCAGGTCCGCGATCCTGTCCGCCGAGCGCACGACCTCCAGCTCGAGTGCCACCAGAGAGTCGGCGATGTGAACGTCTGCTGCCTGCTCATCGCTGCGGACCGCCGTCGGCGCGAGCTCGTCGCGCGCGAGGATCGAGAGCAACCTTGCAAGCCGCTCCCGCTGTCGCGCGGCCAGGCTGTAGCGAATGGCCAGCTCTTCCAGCCGGCGCGCTGCACCGTCAGTGGTCATCCCGGCCGTGAGCTCGGCGTAGTGGGCGCGTACTGGGCGCTCGGCACCGTCACGTCTCGGGAAGACCTTTCACGTGAAACGCGCGGCTTCGCGTTCAATCGTCGAGCGGCGCCACGACGATGTAGCGCTCGGGCTCATCCCCCTCGCTGTGCGTCTCCACGGTTCCGCGCTCGCGCAGGTATTCGTGGACGATCCGCCGCTCCGACGGCGGCATCGGCTCAAGCTCCACGGCCCGGCCGACGCGCAGTGCCTCCTCGGCGGCATCGTCGGCGTCGTCCCGCAGCAGCTCTGCGCGCCGCTCACGGTATCCGTCCGCGTCGATGACCACCCGCAAAGGCGAAGGGCCGCCCGGGAACACGATCCGCTGCGCCAGATGCTGCACGGCATCGATCGTCTGTCCGCGCCTGCCGATGAACAGCCCCACGTCTTCGCCCTTGACGCGCCCGTTCAGCACACCCTCAGATTCCTCCACCTCGACTCGCACATCGAGTCCGAACGCGTCGGCTACCTCTTCGAGCAGCTCTTCCAGCGCCTCCTCCGGCTCGAGCTCCTCCCCCTGCGGGTCCGCGTCGACGTACGGGCTGCCGTCGCTCATCGCCGCCTGCCAGAGCGTTTCTTCTTCTTCCGCGGCGAGCGGGGCGGGGGCGATGAGGCGCGGCTCCCTGTACCCAGGCTGGCGCCGGCGAGCGCCGGCTCACCCTTGGGGCTCGGGCTCCGGGGACGGTCCGGCTTGCCGTTGGGCGAGCCCCCGCCCCCGCCGTCGGGGCCCTCTCCGGAGGTCGACTGCTTGGATGCTCCCATGTGGCGGCGGATCAGAAGCTGTTGGACGATCGTCCACATATTCGTGGTGATCCAGTAGACCAGCAGCCCGGCCGGGTACCGGTACAGGATCACGACGAACACGACCGGGAGCAGCAGCATCAGCCGGCGCTGGTTTGGGTCGGCGGTCGCGGTCGCCACCAGGGTTGAGGCCAGCTGCGAGCCCACGTACAGCACGATCAGCACGATCAGCGCTGCGCCCGTGGCCTTGTTGGTGATGTCCGGTAGGAACAGGAACTTCGCCGAGTGGGGCGCCACCGTGTTGCAACTGGTTTTTTCGATGTACTTATTCAGGCTTTCGCCGGCATGGTGCGCGAGGTTGTAGTGCGCAGTGAGGCTCGGGCCACAGATGTGCTTCTTCAGATCGCTGCGGAGCATGTAGAACAGCGAAATGAACACCGGCAGCTGTAGCAGCAGCGGCAGGCAGGAGGCGAGCGGGTTGATCTTGTTCGCCCGGTAGAAGTTCATGATCTCCTGCTGCTGGCGCTGTTTGTCTTCCTTGTACTTCTCTTTCAGCGCCTGAATCTGCGGCGCGAGCCGCTGCATCTCCTGCATCGACTTCAGCTGCCGGAACGTGAGCGGCACGAGCACCGCGCGGACCACGACCGTGAGCCCGATGATCGCCAGTCCCCAGCTGCCCCCCACGAGGTTGTTGTGGATGAACACCATGATCGATTCGAACAGG